>ENA-OVGI01000033-OVGI01000033.1-human-gut-metagenome-genome-assembly--contig:-NODE-33-length-131323-cov-154.198159_pt1 | contig 131323 bp, 119 predicted proteins | sample MGYA00237771_ERZ505421 | MGnify/ENA primary metagenome ERZ505421 (study PRJEB26158, sample SAMN06016378) | human gut metagenome | biome: human gut; feature: ankylosing spondylitis patient... | reverse complement strand
CGTGCTTACAGCGTATAGCTGCTTAGCACATTATTGAATTATTAACGAACTATTGTTCTTTTTATCTGCTTGCAAAAATAAGAAATATTTCTCTTTTCTGCAAGTTTTTGGGCTTTTTCTTTGGGTTTTGAGAATAAAATAATATTTTTGCGGATGAAAAGGTATAATGGGATTGAAGAAATCCCTTTTTAAAAAGGATAGAGTAAAATGTCAGACCGTTTAACCATAGAACAGCGCCACAACAATATGGCGGCAATAAGGTATTGCCATCGTTCGTCAAATCCTTAGTATACAACAAGTAGCGTTGTGACACCACCTTAGAGTATTTATTTTCTATTGTTTACGAAATCTTTAACTTCTTGATTTTATGCCTTTTGGCGGTGCAAAAATACAAAAATATTAGAAAATACGCAAATCTTTTCGGTCTGTAAGGGCAAAAGATTTAAAACTCCAGACAAAACATAAAGCTTTTGCCCCTACAGGGCGCAAGGCGGATTGCGCTTATACCCAGGGGGTTACCCTGGGCTAGGAGCTTCTGGGCCTTCAGCCCGTGTGGGGCAAGGTATCTCAGATATAAAACTGCGGCTTAGTACCCTCTCTGCTTCTCGTAAATGAAATCATCGGCGATGTAGCCATTGCTCATGAGATATAGGCCGGTGCGCTTATCGTGGAGTTGGGCACAGGTCTTGCTGCGATAGAAAAGATCAAGAGCCAGAGCTGGAGATATTTCCAGGCGCTGTGACAGTTCGTATGCTACGCCACCTATCTGATAGCTGAGAATCATTTCTTGAATCTCAGGCGTCTTTGTGTTGATCTGTTTATATTTTTTCTGTTCCATTATATACTAAGTATTTGTTGATGAGAAGCTTTCTTCTCCCAATTAGTTAGACACTCAATGACATCTTCTATAAGATACTCTCGACTTTCGGTGTGGAGCGTATCGTAGTGGGGCAGAATGAACTTGTTGATTAAATCAACCTTTCTCATTCTTTTGTATATTTCAATATATGGTACCCCGAGCTTTCTTGCAGCTCCCTCAACGCATGAAGCAGCGAATGCGAGCTTGATTTCTTCTAGGGGTAATTGTATTCTGTTGTTTTCTTGTTTCATATTTTCGTCCTTTCCTCTTAATTCCTGCAAAGATAATGCAAAAATAAGAAATATTTCTCTTTCATGCAAGTTTTTGGGGGATTTATTGTCTATTCTCTGAAAATTTGCGGAGAATAAGCCAGATAATCTCCGCAAACTGATGGGGCGGGGGGATGGAGATGGGTAGGTGATTTCTTTACAAAGATGGATGAAGGAGTAGAGAAGGGAGAAGAAGAAGAGAGGCGTTACAGTTGTGACAGTTGTGACAGTTGTGACAGTTGTGACAGTTTTCAGGGGAGGGGTATATGAATTCGGGCTGCTTTCAAATTGTTATTATTATATTTAACTTATTATATATATTTATATATATATTATAAGTTACCTCTAAAGAGAGGAAGGTGGGGGTAGGCGCTGAAAACTGTCACAACTGTCACAACTGTCACGCTTTGGAGGTTGAGGAAGGGGGAAGCATTGATGGATGATTTCTTGCTTCCTGCTGTTTTCGGAGTAAGAAAGCATAGAGAAACTTTTTACATCACATAGTTTTCTCGCACGATAAATTATGAGTTGGCAAGATTAACCGGATGCGTCCGAAGTGCTAAATTCGTTTAACATAACTCTGCAGGGTGAAATTTGGTAGTATCAGAAAATTGCCGTACCTTTGCACTGTCGTTCGAAGAAAGGCTGCACTCGACAAAGCTTAAGCAAGCTTAGCTCTGTTCTCGTTTGCACTTTCTTTGCATCGTGATTCAAGAAAGGCTGCACCCCCAACCAGCAAGTAGACAATTAACATTAATTCAAGTAACATTTATATTAACCCTTTAATATTTTAATATCATGGAACAGAAAGGAACATTGAAGTATCGTAAGTTGCAGCGTACACCACAGAGCGGCGAGAACGCTGGTAAGAAAAAGTGGTATGCCACTGCGGTAACCGACCGCGAGGTGGATTTCGAGGGATTCGTATCCCACATCTCTGACCACGGTTCGCCTTACTCCCGAGGTACTATCCACGGTGTGCTGATGGATGCACTCGACCATCTGCAGGAGTTGATTCTCGACGGTAAGAGTGTGCGTCTCTCTGATCTCGGTCTGTTCTCCATCGGTATGACTTCGAAGGCGGAGGATACCAAGGAGAAGGTAACGGCTGCCAGCGTAGAGGGTGTACACCTGATTGTGAGAAACACAAAAAGCTGGAGCAACTCTGAACTGCGCAAGAAGTGCAAGATTCAGGAGTACGGCGGCTATACCGGCACCGACGAGGGTGGCACCTCTGGTGGTACCTCAGGCGGCACTGAACAAGGCGGCGGTACGCAGGAAGGCGGCGGCTCTCAGGAAGGCGGCGACGGGCTTGAATAAAGCCCTCGCCTGAGGCTCCCCCCAGCCAAGTCAACATTTAATATTTAACATTTAAAAATTAAAGATTATGAAAGCAAGTACCTGGAAAACAATTTTGCAAATTGCAATCTCCTTCCTTACAGCCATCGCTACCACCCTCGGTGTAACAAGCTGCAGCAGCTTTTAAAGGTAAAAAAGTAAAAAGGTAAAAAAAGCCCCGATGCGTCACGCATCGGGGCTTTTGCTTTATCTGCTTTTTCTTCGTTTATCGGATATCTCTTCCTTCCTGGCTGTATCCTTCGAGCATCTTCGGGCTGCTGATAGGCTTGCGCGAACAGTAGTCGAAATCTACCTTCTTGTAGCCCTGGCTGGAACGCCAGCGGATGGTGAGCTTCACCGTCTTGCCTTCTGTATCAGGCACGGCATCGTTCAGATTGAACGCTACGAGGGCATCGCGCCAGTAGTTCTGAGGGTCGCCATTGGCATTGTGGCGCAGCTCTACCTCGTAAGGATTATCTGGATTCACACCCGTAACGAGGTTGATGTAATGCACCTTCTGACCGCCCCAGAGAGCACGGAAACGGAGGGTGAGATAGCCATCCTCGGCTACCGTTACCCAGTCGCGAACGATGTCGACCATGTCGTCGCCATACTTCTCGCGGTTCTCGGTATCAGAACCGAGCGAAGGAACTGGCTTCTTGGTCAGGATGCTGTCTATCCAGTTGACGTGAATCACCTGGTTATACTTCTCGCTCTTCTCCGAGGTCTGGGAGTAGTTGACCAGGGCGCGAACCTCCTTACCGTCAAAGATGGTTGGTTTCAGGTTCTTGGCGAGCAGCGTGGTGTTGTCGTCGAGCTGCAGATAGCAGGCATCGCCACTCTTCTTCACGGTTACCAGTGCGTTAGGAAAAACGCGGTCCCAATCGGTATCGTTATCGTTATCGCACGACTGGAATGTGAGGGCCGACAGGAGCATCATCGCTGCCAGCCCGATCTTCTTGAAATCAATTTTTCTCATATATACTGTTCCTTTCTTTTTAAAAATTTTCTTCTTTCTGATAAGAAAATAAGAAAGGAACAGAAATCTTGCTTCTGATTTAGAAAAAGATTGTTAAAGCTCAAGTTAAAAATAATACGTGCAGCCGATGGTGGCAGCGCGATTGCCGAAGTGCTGGCTCGCCATATCGTGGAAGCGACCCTCGAGCGTCCAGTGCTTGCCCAGATTCTTGTATACCCCTACCTCGGCATAGAGATTAGCCGGGGTGTAGGCATCGCTGCGGCGACGGGTACACCAGATGAGGTTGCCCGTAAAGCGCCAGCCATCGGCCATTGTGAGCTGCGGTGCCAACTTGAACACGGCAAAATGATTATACTCCGCATTGCGCTGCTGAGCCTCCTCTGAAGGGGTTTCGCTGCGCTGCCAGAAGTAGTTGACTCCGGCTGTGAGGCGAAGGATGCCCTTGTGCCAGAAGGCGGTGGAGCCGATGCCGAGCGTATTGTCGTGGATGGCACTGAACAGGTGCTGGTGAATGTTCTTCACCGAGGTGCTGAGCACGAAGGCTGGGCGGCTGTAGGTATGCTTGAGCTCTACCACATTCGCCATGCTGTTGCCGATATCGGCGGTATAAACCGGCTGCCAGGAGCCCTCCATATCGCCCGCGGTTACGAAATCGCCAAACTCGGGATTGAAGATGCGGCGGCAGTAGGTGGCCTGCAGGGTATGACCCGGCGTGAAGCGGTAATAGGCGCTCGCCGAGTAGATATGGTTGCGCGTGGTATGCTTCCAGTGCTCTTCCGGCGCAATCTGCTTAGGACGGAAGTTGATGATGCGGAAACGGTCGCCTGCCATGAATCCCCACTTGCCGATGTTGTAATCCAGCTGGGCGTAGAAATCCTGATAGTTGGAATGGTTGGTGTAACCGGCGACGCAGTTCTTCTCGATGGAGAGTCCGCCCTCGAAACCTGCCGTAATCCAGAGATCAGGGGTGATGACCGGAGTGGCGTATTCTACCACCATGAAGGGATAGGTGGAGTGGTTCTGGTAGGGCGCAGTATGGGTTTCTTCCAGCGTACGTCCGTTGTCGCTGATATGCTCGGCACCGAGGGTAAAGAGGATGCTGGAGCCGTTGTCGGCGAGCGTGCGGGTATAGTCGGCCTGCAGATGATAGGCACGCACGTAATCGGCCGGGGTGTGGGTGAAATGGTTGCGGGTGTAGGTTTGCATCGCATCTATTTCGAGCACATCCTTCGCGGTAGGCGTCCAGAGCAGATTGAGCTTGGCGCCCTCGTGGGAGTAGTGGTTCACGGTGGTGCCTGAGATGCCCTGGTAGGCGTCCTTATCGCTGCTGGAGGTGCGCTGGAAGTTGCCTTCTACATGACTGAGCACGCGGAGCTTATCCTGCTGGCTGATGACGCTGACGATGCCTTTTGCGCCGCCGTAGGTATCACCGAAGAGTCCCCATCTGCCGGTGGTTCCGTTCTCCTTCTTGCGCAGTGTGATGTCGATGACTTTCTTCAGACTACTGCATCCCTTCATCACTTCGGCGTTCTGGCACACCTTGATGGTTTCTATCTCGCGCGCCTTGAAATGGTGGAGGAAGGTGGCGTAATCGAGTCCGTATTCCTGGTTGTCGATACGGATGACGAACTTGCCGTAGAGGTTGGCGAATGGATCTCCGCCGATGATGTTGTTGCCGTCGAGTGAGATGACTTCCGGGCACATCATGAGTACATCGAGGAGTGATTCTTCGCCTGTGAGTTCCATTTCTGGAATATGCATGATGTATCTGTCGCCGATATGTTCTATCGGAGCGGCCTGTGTCTGGTAAGTAGTGCTGGCCATCGCGAGTGCGATGATGAGCAGGCTTTTCTTCGTACTGTTGTTTATCTTCATTTTTTTCTAATTTATATTATTGGTAAAAGGATTGCTTCGTGCCAAATTTACTTGCAAAGATAAGGCAAAAAACGGGTAATAACGAAAAAATGGAGATTTTTTTATCGTTCAATGCGTAAAAAAGATGTCATTGCAGTAAGATACGCAAGTACGCCAGGCATTTCACCCTTCCTGCATTACGAAAAGAGGAGGGTGATGAGCGGGATGGTAATGATGCTGCCAACCGTGGTGATGAACGTCATCTCGGTGATGAGCGAAGGATTGCGGCCGTATTTCAGACAGAACATCGTGCCGAAACTCGCTACGGGCATCGCAATGACAACCGTATTGATGTCGTTGACCTGATCGCTTACACCACATACCTTGAACAGAAAATAAATGCTCAGAGGTACTACCACAAGACGCAAGAACGAGGAGAGGTATACCTTAGGACTGCCAATAATCTCCTTCACCGGCAACTTAGCCATCGAGGAACCAATAATCATCAGGGCTGCCGGAACCGTTATGTTGCCCACCATCGTTACCGGACGCGCAATGATATCGGGCGTATGAACCCCGAAAGCTACCAGGAGGGCGGCAACAAAGGCACCAAGAAGAGCCGGAGAAAACAGTACCTTAGGATTGAACTGCTTGACGCTGTACTCGCCCTTGATGAGCATGACACCTGCCGTAAAAATAAAAAAGGTGTTCGGCATGTTGAGCAAGGCGGCATAAAAAATGGCCTTCGGACCGAATATGCTCGAAACGATAGGGTAGCCGATGAAACCTACGTTGGCAAACATCAGCGCAAAACCTATCATGCCCTGGTCATCATGATTGCGCGTGATGAGACGCGGCACCCAGAAACCGAATACCAGCAAAAGGATGTAGGTAAGAAAACCTACGCCCAGAAGGGGAAGGATGAGCGTGCGGTCGGGCAGCTCATCGCCCATTACTGACGAGAGCACCAGCAGGGGACAGGTGATATCTACCACCATGCTGGATAGCTTCTTGTCAAACTTGTCGCCCATATATCCCAACTTGCAGGCGACGTAACCTAAAATCACGATGATGAAAAGTATCACCATCACTTCTAAATTCTCCATTTATCCTGAAAATCTATACCTTATATATATATGTATGCCGGAATCCCGATATTCTCTCGGAATTTCCGGCAAAAATGGGTTAATCGATAAATCGCTTGGTAATATCTCCGTAGTTCTCGATGCGGCGGTCGCGGAGGAATGGCCACCAGCGGCGCACATTCTCGCTGTGCTTCAGGTCGATATCTACCACCAGGCTCTCTTCTTCCTGATCGCTGGCACGGTAGTAGAGCTCGCCCTGAGGACCGGCTACGAAACTGCTGCCCCAGAACTGGATGCCCTCGGTCTGACCGCTAGGATCAGGCTCGAAACCTACGCGGTTTACGGCGATGACCGGCAATCCGTTGGCTACGGCATGGCCCCGCATCACGGTAGTCCACGCCTCGCGCTGGCGCTGCTGCTCTTCCTCGGTATCATAGGTAGCGTAGCCGATGGCGGTAGGATAGATGAGCATTTCGGCTCCCTGCAGCGCCATCAGACGGGCTGCTTCGGGATACCACTGGTCCCAGCAAACCAGCACGCCGAGCTTGCCTACAGAGGTCTGGATAGGGTGGAAACCGAGGTCGCCCGGAGTGAAATAGAATTTCTCGTAGTAGGCAGGATCGTCGGGGATGTGCATCTTGCGGTATTTTCCGGCTATGCTTCCATCCTTCTCCATCACTACCGCTGTATTGTGGTAGAGGCCCGGAGCGCGGCGCTCGAAGAGGGAGGTGACGATGACGACGCCGAGATCCTTGGCAAGCTTGCCGTAGAAATCGGTCGAAGGGCCCGGAATAGGCTCTGCCAGGTCGAAGAGGTCAACATCCTCTACCTGACAGAAATAGAGGGAGTTATGAAGCTCCTGAAGCACGATGAGCTCTGCGCCGCGATGGGCGAGGTCGATGATGCCTTCTGCCAGGCGCTGCTTGTTGTTGGCGATATCTGCCGTATTATGAAGTTGTAATAAACCGACTTTCATTTTTTACTTTTAATGTTAAATGTTTAATGTTAAATGTGGAATGTTGAGTCTCTGAGGGCTCCCTCGGGCAACTGCATGGTGATGCAGTGGATGCTGCCATGCTGGCGGATGATGGTCTGCGAATCTACGCCGATGATTTCGCGGTCGGGGAAGGCGAGCTGAATCTGCTTGCGTGCCTCCTCGTCCTTTTCCGGCTGATTGTAGGTTGGATAAATCACCGCCTTGTTCAGTATCAGGAAGTTGGCATAGGTGGCAGGCAGACGGTCGCCCTCGCTCTCCGGGTTGGTGGTGAGGCAGTCGCCCTCATCATAGATAGGGTCGGGCATCGGCAGTTTGAGCAAGCGGTAAGGGTATCCCTCCCAGGTGAAGAGGCCCTTGAGCTGCTTCTCCAGCGCCTGGAAGTCTTCATACTGCTCATCTTCCGGATTATCGCAGCCTACATATAATAAGGTGTCGTGTGGAGCCACTCTCACGATGGTGTCGATATGGCCGTCGGTATCATCACCTATCAGATTGCCGTGATCCAGCCAGACGACTCTCTTGAGCTGGAAGAAAGTCTGCAGCAGATGGTCGATGCTGTCGTGGTCGAGCGGCTGGTTGCGGTGAGGCGCCAGCAGGCACTGTGAGGTGGTGAAGAGTGTACCCTTTCCGTCACTCTCGATGCTGCCTCCTTCGAGCACGAAGCCCTGGTGGTTCTCTATATCGGCATTGAAGGCTGCCTGATAGTATAGTTGCAGGGTGATGGCATTATCCTTCTCCCATCTGAACTTTTCGCCCCAGCCGTTGAACTTGAAGTCGAGTATGCGGTAAGGCACCATCCAGGTGTTCTGCTTTCTGCGCAGCACCATCGTGAGGGGTCCGTGGTCGCGCACCCAGGTATCATTGCTTTCTACCTCGTAGAGCAGCACGCGGCTTATCTGTTCGGCAGAGAGCTTTTTCTTGAGCTGGTATCGGGTGGCGGGCACATCGGGTGTAGCCACAAGCAGCTGCTCGTAGCGCGTGATGATATCTGCCAGTTCGAGATAAGTATCTGTTATTTCAGGCAGATACGGCTTCCAGTCGGTGCCGGCATGTGGCCAGGTGAGCATGATGGCGCTCTGTGGCTCCCATTCGGCAGGGAGTGCGAAATCGCAGGGTAATGTAGATTGATGCATAAGCTATACTATTTTTATGATACGATGTTCTATACCAATTTATTATACTCTGTTCTTCATCGGGAACCTTTCCTTGGGGACGGGCTCCGTTCTGCTTTATGAAGTATGCTTGCAAAATTAATAAAAAATCTACAACTATCGGCTGTTTTTGTGAAATATTTTGCGCAAAAGCGAAACTTTGTATTAAAAAAGTTTAAACAGAGGGCTGTATGGAGATAAAATCGGGGAAAAATGAGTAACTTTGCAGTCTAAAAATAAAATATTGAATAGGAGCGTGAAAATAAAACAGGTAGTTGATGCCCTTGAACATTACGCGCCTCTGCCCTTGCAGGAAGGATATGATAATGCCGGCTTGCAAGTTGGATTGACAGAGGCGGTAGAAATGTCAGGGGCATTGTTGTGTCTTGACGTTACTGAAGCCGTGGTAGACGAGGCTATCCAGAAGGGCTGTAACCTCATCGTGAGCCATCATCCGCTGATATTCCGCAAACTGGCGAGAATTTCGGACGAGAACTACGTGCAGCGTACCGTGCGCAAGGCGATTAAGAATGATATTACCATCGTGGCGATGCATACCAACATGGATGCGGCTGCGGGCGGCGTGAACTTCAAGATTGCCGAGAAACTGGGGCTGCGAAACGTGCAGTTCTTTGCTGGCGAGAAGGAAGTGGACGGCGTGAAGGGCGGCGAGGGCGTCATCGGAGAGGTGGCTGAGGACCTGGCAGCCGATGACTTGGTGCTGATGCTCAAGGAGCGGTTTGGCGTGGAGTGCGTGCAGTGCAACCAGTTGCTTCGACGTCCTATCAGGAAGGTGGCGCTCTGCGGTGGAGCAGGTGCTTTCTTGCTAGACGCAGCCATCAAGGCAGGTGCCGATGCCTTCATCACGGGCGAGATGAGCTATCACGAGTATTTCGGTCACGAACAGGAGATTCAGATCTGCGTCATCGGCCACTATCAGAGTGAGCAGTTTACGGGCGAAATCTTCCGCAGCATCATCCAGGAGAATTTCCCTGATGCCAAATGCTGCATCTCGGAGATAAATACGAATCCGATATTGTATTTATAACTTCAGTTTATAAGATGGCTGGAAGGGCGCAAGCCCAATTTAACATTTAACATTAAACATTTAATATTTAAATAAGGAATTATGGCAAAGAAAGATCCTACAGATTTGACAGTGGAAGAGAAGTTGAAGGCTCTCTATCAGCTTCAGACCACTTTGTCTGCAATTGATGAAAAGCGTGCGTTGAGAGGTGAGTTGCCTCTCGAAGTTCAGGATTTGGAAGACGATATTGCTGGTCTTACCACCCGTATCGAGAAAATCCAGACCGATATTGAGCAGTTTGACCGCGCCATCGATCAGAAGCAGCACGAGATTGAGGAGGCTCAGGCTAGCGTGGAGCGTTATAAGAAGCAGCTCGAAATGGTTAGCAACAACCGCGAGTATGATACTTTGAGCAAGGAAATCGAGTTCCAGGAGCTGGAAATCGAACTTTGTAGCAAGAAGATCCGCGAGGCGCAGCAGACAATCAACGAGCGCCTGTACGACCTTCACAAGGCTGAGGACCAGAAGGCAGACCGCGAGAAGGGCTTGGTAATGAAGCGTTCTGAGCTCGAGTCAATCATGGCTGAAACCCGTGAGGAAGAGGAGAATTTGAAGGAGAAGGCATTCGAGCTCGAGAAGAAGATTGAGCCACGTTTGCTCCAGAGTTTCAAGCGCATCCGTAATGGTGCCCGCAACGGTTTGGGTATCGTTTACGTGCAGCGTGACGCATGTGGCGGTTGCTTCAACAAGATTCCACCTCAGCGCCAGCTCGACATCAAGATGCACAAGAAGATTATCCCTTGTGAGTATTGCGGCCGTATCCTCATCGACCCGGAATTGGCTGGTGTTAAGATTGAGGCTCCTAAGACAGAGGAGAAGCCAAAGCGCAAGCGCGCTATCCGCAGAAGAAAGACTGAGGATGAGGATTAATCTTACTCCTCTCTCCGCTCTTTTCGGATGATAATCTTCTGATAAAGATACGATAAGATACAATGAAGGCTCGCCAAAATTGCTTGGCGAGCCTTTATTTTTTTTTCGTTTTCAGGCTGCTAGGCCAATCTGTCTTAACTCCTTTAATCCTAATCTGGAACTTTTCCTAATCTGGAACCTAGAGTCCTCTAGCCTTGTAAATGCGGTCTTTGGCGTCGTTGATTTCCTGAAATTTCTTCTCGGCTGCACGGCGCACATCTTCGCCCAGTGCTGCTACCTTGTCAGGATGATGCTTGAGCGCCATCTTGCGGTAAGCGGCCTTAACCTCATCGTTTGAGGCGTCAGGACTGATGCCCAGAACACGGTAGGCATTATCCAGACTGCCTGTTGAAGAAGCCCCGCTCTCCAGGTTCAGCATCTGGTCTACATCCTCGGCAGAAAGCCCCATGTGGATGGCCGTCTCCTTGAGCGCCTGAATCTCCTGAGGATTCACAATTCCATCGGCCTGGGCAATCATGACGAGGAAATTGAGCAACTGCAGGCGCTGCTCATACATCATGTTGGCACGTATCTGATGACAGCTGTCCTGTATCACCGAACGGTACTGCTGCATGCCCATCTGCTTCTGCTGTTCGAAGAGTTTGAGGAGAATTTCCTCGCCCTGCTGACTGGCTGCCTCGCCGAAATTCTGACGCAGGAAGCGGCGCACCATCTCCATCTCGGAATGCATGATTTTGCCATCTGCATTGATGATGTAGGAACTGAGCACCAGCAGCGAGAACATGAAGGAGTTTCGCTCTCCCTCATAGCTCTGCTGGCGGCTGTAGCCCTGGTTGCCGAAACCCTGGCGGCCGTTGTGCTGCTGGCCGCTGTAGGCATCGTAGGCGTTGTTGTAATGGTGGTCGCCGTCGCGGTTTACCGCATCCAGTCCGTGCTCAAAGAGGGAACCGAGGGCATAGCCTGCCAGGGCTCCCAGCGGACCGGCTGTGATGAAACCGAGCACACCACCTATCCATTTACCTGCTGCCATCTTTTAATTGTTGAAATAGTAGAGGAAAGAAGCGATGCCTGAGAGGGCTGGCTTGCGCTGACCTTCTATTTCGATGTCAAACTTGATGCTGGTCTTGCAGATGCCACGGATGTTCTGGATGTCGTGGAGAGTGGCTACCAGGCGCACGCGTGAACCGGTGATGACTGGCTGACCGAACTTCATCTTGTCCATGCCGTAGTTTACGAGCATCTTGAGGTTGTTTACCTCGATAATCTGCTGCCAGAGGTATGGGAGTACTGAGAGGGTGAGGTAACCGTGAGCGATGGTGCTGTGGTAAGGGCTCTCTACCTTGGCGCGCTCTACGTCTACGTGGATCCACTGTGGGTCAAGTGTAGCGTCTGCGAACTTGTTGATACGGTCCTGGTCAATCTGCAACCAGTCTGATTCTCCTAACTTCTCACCGAGGTGAGATGCAAATTCCTCGTAGGAATTGATTACTAATTTTGCCATTTCTTATTTTTCTCTTTATTATAAATATTATTGTTTTCCTATTTTCCGTCTTCCGCTTCCAGCTTCCAACTATTAACTTTTAACTATAAACTTTTAACTCAATTCAGTCTCTTCTGAAAATATCGCGGGTGTAAACCTTTTCTTCCACATCATCCAGACACTTGTCATACCGGTTGGCGATGATGGCCTGGCTCTGCTGCTTGAAGACCTCCAGGTTGTTTACGATGCGGCTTCCGAAGAAGGTGGTTCCGTCTTTCAGCGTAGGCTCGTAGATGATAACCTGCGCGCCCTTTGCCTTGATGCGCTTCATCACGCCCTGTATGCTGCTCTGGCGGAAGTTGTCGCTGTTGCTCTTCATCGTGAGCCGGTATACGCCGATGGTGCAAGGCTTCTCTTCCTCCTCGCTGAAGTTGTTCTGGTTGGCATAATCGTAGTAGCCAGCCATGTTCAGCACGCGGTCGGCGATGAAATCCTTGCGGGTGCGGTTGCTCTCCACAATCGCCTGAATCAGGTTCTCAGGCACATCGGCATAGTTGGCGAGCAGTTGCTTGGTATCTTTCGGCAGACAGTAGCCGCCGTATCCGAAGGAAGGGTTGTTGTAGAAGGTGCCGATGCGAGGGTCCAGACCCACTCCGTCGATAATTGCCTTAGAGTCGAGGCCCTTCATTTCGGCGTAGGTATCCAGCTCGTTGAAGTAGCTCACGCGCAGGGCGAGGTAGGTGTTGGCGAAGAGTTTCACCGCCTCTGCCTCGGTAAGTCCCATGAACAGGGTTTCTATGTCTTGCTTGATGGCTCCCTCTTTCAGCAGTTCTGCAAAGGTGCGGGCTGCCTGGTCCAGTCGCTCGTCACCATTCGGTCTGCCTACGATGATGCGGCTCGGATAGAGGTTGTCGTAGAGTGCCTTGCTCTCGCGCAGGAATTCAGGAGCGAAGATGATGTTCTTGCTGCCCGTCTTCTGGCGGATGCTTTCGGTGTAGCCTACCGGAATGGTGCTCTTGATGACCATGATGGCATCGGGATTCACCTGCATCACCAGACGGATGACTTCTTCTACGTGCGAGGTGTCGAAGTAGTTTTTCACCGGATCATAGTTGGTTGGTGTGGCAATCACTACGAAGTCGGCATCCTTATAGGCTTCTTCTCCATCGGTTGTGGCTTTGAGGTTGAGTTCCTTTTCAGCCAGATATTTCTCTATGTATTCGTCCTGGATAGGCGAGCGGCGCGAGTTGATGAGCTCCACCTTTTCGGGTACCACGTCTACTGCCACCACCTCATGATGCTGGCTCAGCAGGGTAGCGATGCTCAGGCCTACATATCCTGTTCCGGCTACGGCGATTTTTATCTTTTTATTCTCCATTTCTTTCTGTTCTTTTAGGCAGTCTATACCTTAATATATATATTAGATGCAAAGATAGTATAAAAGGAGGAGACTACAAAATGAAAATGTTTTTTTTATTAAAAAATAACGCGAGAAGGGGGATGGGAGGAAAAGGAGTGCTCAAAAAGGGAGAGGAAAAGGGGGCAGAAAAAGGCCTCCAAAATTCGCGAATTCTAAAACGGATGGCCGGTTGGGCGGAAATTCGCAAATTTTGAAGGCTGGGGAAGCTCTGTTTAAAAACTTCCGGACTATCCTCCGACACTCTCATAATGTCAATAAATCGGAATAATCGGGAATGGTCTCTAAAAATACATATTTTTTACTTTCATAATCCATCTTGCAGATGTAATGCTCCAGCCCGTTGCTCACCACTAGAAAGTCGACATGGAGCAGAAGATTGTAAACCGAAATCTGGTCGAATACTTTCTGCGTGATGGGGATGTGAGGGGCTTTGTACTCGATAATCATGCGGGGCTGCAGCTCACGGGAGTAGAGCACACTGTCGGCGCGCAGCACCTTGTCGCCACATTTCAGCTGGATTTCGTTGGCGAGCAACGAGGCAGGATACCCCTTGTGCTCGATGAGAAAATGAACGAAATGCTGGCGCACCCACTCTTCGGGAGTGAGCGTGATGAACTTCCGGCGCAGCACATCCAGTATCTGGGGATGCTGTTTTGAGCCCGAAACCTTGATGTCGAAAGATGGCAAATTTAAGCGAATCATTTTTCTGTACCTTATTATATATAGGGTTATATTTCTTTCTTTTCTGTTTTCGATATGGTTTCTTTTCTTCTTTTAACCATACCTCATTTTCAAAAACTACCTCTTTTATATAGGCAGTTCAATTTATTTTTTGTAACTTTGCAGTCGAAGTGCAGCTGAAAACTGCACCTCAGAAAACTGCGAACTTGGAGGCGGAGCAAATGCTTGTCCGCGCCCCCGGAGTTTGCTGGGTGCAAAGTTACAAAAAATAATCCAATGGTAGAAAAGAAAAGTGCAATAAGTTACGAGTCAATCATGAAAGATTTGAAGGCTCGGAAGTATTCTCCCGTCTATGTTCTGATGGGTGAGGAACCTTTTTATATAGATAAGATCTGCGACTACATTTCAGAAAATGTGCTCCAGCCCGAGGAGCGTGACTTCAATCAGACGGTGGTTTTCGGAGCTGATGTTACGGGTGCGCAAGTGGCAGATTTGTGTAAGGGCTACCCGATGATGGCGGAGTATAGAGTGGTGGTTGTGAAAGAGGCTCAGAATTTGCGGAATTTGGAAGCGCTCGAGAAGTACCTCGAAAATCCGGTAAAAACAACCATCCTTGTTTTCTGTCATAAAAACGGCAAGCTCGACAGTCGTAAAAAGTTTTCTGCCCTCGCTGCCAAGGCGGGTGTGGTTTTTGAAAGCAAGAAGCTTTACGACCGAAATCTGCCGGGCTTCATCGAGACTTATCTCAAGACCCGTAAGGCAACCATTGAACCCAAGGCTACCCAGATGGTGGCAGATCATGTGGGAGCAGATTTGCACCGACTCACTTCCGAGCTCGACAAACTGCTCATTTCTCTTCCAGAGAACGACCGGCGTGTTACTCCGGAGATTGTGGAGCGAGAAATAGGGGTGAGCAAAGACTTCAATGCCTTCGAGCTGAGAAGTGCCATCATCAGCCGCGATGTGTTCAAGGCAAATCAGATAATAAATTATTTTGACAGCAATCCGAAGAGTGGTTCTCTCTTCACGCTTCTCCCGATGCTCTTTACTTATTTCCAAAACCTGATGATTGCTTATTATGCACCCAACAGGCAGAACGAAAATGAGCTCGCAAAATTCCTGGATTTGCGCGGAGCTTGGGCGGCGCGCGAATATATTACAGGAATGAGGAACTATACGGGCGTGAAAGTGATGGCGATTATTGAGAAGTTTAAGGAGGTGGATGCGAAGATAAAGGGACTGGATAATCCATCCACTCCGGTGGGTGAACTGATGAAAGAACTCATCTTTTTTATCCTTCACTGATGCTGAAGAGCGAGGTGGGGGAGAGTAGGCGAGCTCCTGCTGAGAGTTTTCTCTCGGCAGGAGCTCGTTTTCGTTTTCTGCCTTCTTTGCCGCCTGTTTCCAGAAAGCAGCCAACTAGCGTTTAGCATTATAAATTTGCCCCAAATAGGGGATTTTCAGCTCTTTTTGGAGCGTTTATCTGGGCTCATTTTGGGCGATTTTTTGGCAAAAATGGGGGATTTAAGCGATTTTTCGAGCTAGATGCCCATTTTTCGTTTTCGCCTGAAAATAGACTTAACTTTATTGGTTATCAGTAACTTACATAAATTAACCCTCTTCATTACTCGCGAATTTGCCCGTTTCCTTGCCGATGGGCTGGAATACGCTAGAAATGGAAAAAAATGCCATTTCCTGTAGTCTGAAATCAGTCGTTTGCATTTATTAAGGTTTATGATTCCTAAGTTTATGTTTTTAAATTTATAAATCAAAACGTGCGGTTTTGATTTATAAACGTAAACGCAAGAAAACTAAATGCACGAATTTATGTTTTATATTTATAAATATAAAGATAAAATATGGTGTTTATGATTGTGAATGAATAAATATTCATGTCGTATTCTGAATTTGTAAGTAATGGAAACTCAGTTGGTTATGTATTTTAGTTGTTTTATAAACCATAGATTTTTACATAGGTGTGGTGGAAATATTGCATAAATCGCTCTATATGCCTTTATTTAGGAGGATTATAGTATGAATAACCAGTGATTTAGCCTAAATCTATAAAGAAAATGTTCGTCATATATTTTGATTGATAGGTTTATATTTATAAAACTAAACCTAAAAACCGAATACTGGAGTGAGTAGAATTCAAATTTACAAACAGAAACATAAAGTTTAAAAATCTAAATTTATTCAGAAATGTTTGGTTATTCTAAATTTTTGCTTTATCTTTGTAAAATCAACCGAAAAAGGGTCCAAAAGTGGCTTGTTCGGAAATAAAACATCGTATCAGTAGAAAAATGAACACTAAAAATTTTAGAGCATGAAAGATAGAATCAGACAGCTGATGGAGGACCAGCACCTCACTCAGCAAAACTTCGCTCAGATGATCGGAATCTCGACCGCTACGCTGAGCAATATTTTCAACGGGAAGACCAATCCATCGCTCAGCATTGTGGATGGCATCCATAAGAGTTTTCCTCAGGTAAACGTTTATTGGGTACTCTACGGTACTCCTCCTATGTATCAGAACCAGGCTTCCCAGGGTGGCAGCGAAGAGGGTGCTGCAGACATGCATCAGGGCGTTACGGATGGAGCAGCCGGTGGTGCTGAGGGGATGAAGCAGGGCAGTCAGCCTTCTGGAGCCGCCTCTGCCGAGCCTATGCTCGATTTTGGAGCCGAAGGAGCCACAGCCTCCCCTACTTCTCCCTCGCTCTTTGACCAGCCTCAAATGCAGGGTGTAAATCGTACACCTAAAAATATCGCCCAAGCGGCGGTAAAATTTGTAGACAAACCGCAAAGAAAGATTACCGAAATCCGTATTTTCTACGATGATCAGACCTGGGAAACCTTCGTTCCTAAGAAATAAAGTAGGGATTGGGGAACCCTAAAACAAACACATAGGAGCGGCGATAAAGAAAAAATATCTCTTTTCTTTTCGTAAATTCGGATTTTTGATGTACCTTTGCATCGTAGAAAACGTAGGTGGTCGTAACCGGAAGCTACGCGTACCTATTATAATATACGTACATTATATAATAAGCATATTAAAAATTAGCAATAAGATGAAAAAATATGTTCTCGACCTCAAGGTGGTTTCTGTAGAGGCGCTTAGCGATAAGCACGTTTTGATTAAGCTTACCGATGAGAAACCTTTGCCTGAAATCTTGCCTGGCCAATTCGTAGAAGTAAGAGTAGACCATTCGCCTACTACCATGCTTCGCCGTCCTATCTCCATCAATTTCGTGGATCGTGAAAATAATCAGCTCTGGTTGCTCGTTGCAATGGTGGGCGACGGTACTCGTCAGCTCGGACAGCTCAAGGAGGGCGATGTGCTCAACTGTATGCTGCCTCTCGGCAACGGCTTCACCATGCCTACCGGGAAGAGCCAGAAATATCTGCTCGTAGGTGGTGGCGTAGGTGTGGCTCCGCTCCTCTATTTCGGAAAACTCATCAAGGATTTCGGGGCTGAAGTTACCTTCCTGCTGGGTGCACGCAAGGCTACAGATCTGCTCGAACTGGATGAGTTTGCCAAGATCGGAAAGGTATGCATCACTACTGAGGATGGCTCGGCTGGCGAGGTAGGTTTCGTTACCAACCACTCTGTTCTGGAGAACGAGAAGTTTGATATGATTTCTACCTGCGGACCTAAGCCGATGATGGTGAGCGTGGCTCGCTTTGCCAAGAAGGCTGGTGTGGAGTGTGAGGTTTCTCTTGAGAACAAGATGGCGTGCGGTGTGGGCGCCTGCCTCTGCTGCGTAGAGAAAACTACCGAGGGGAACCAGTGCGTCTGCAAGGATGGACCTGTCATCAACATCAAGAAACTTGCTTGGGAAATCTAAATGAAGAGTGAAGAACGAAGAATTCTCTTGTCTTTGTTTGTAAAACATTTTTAAGTAAAAACAGAAGATTATGGCTGATTTAAGTGTAAAGATAAAGGATTTGAAGTTGAAGAACCCTGTGATGACTGCATCGGGTACTTTCGGCTACGGATTGGAATTTGCCGATTTCGTTCCTCTGGAGGAGATTGGCGGTATTATCGTGAAGGGCACTACCCTGGAACCGCGCGAGGGAAACGACTATCCGCGTATGGCTGAAACGCCTCAGGGCATGCTCAACTGTGTAGGTTTGCAGAACAAGGGTGTGGAGTATTTCTGCTCTCACATTTATCCTCAGATCAAGGACATTGATACCAATATGATTGTCAACGTGAGCGGACATTCGCCTGAGAGTTATGCTGAGTGTGCGGCGCGCATCAACGAGCTGGATAAGATTCCGGCCATAGAGCTGAATATCTCCTGTCCTAATGTGAAGGATGGCGGCATGGCCTTCGGTGTAACCTGCGAGGGTGCAGCCAGCGTGGTGAAGGCGGTGAGAAAGGTTTATAAGAAGACCCTCATCGTGAAGCTTTCGCCTAATGTTACCAGCATTGCCGACATCGCCCGTGCCGTGGAGGCTGAGGGTGCCGATTCTGTTTCGCTCATCAACACGCTGATGGGTATGGCGGTGGACATTGAGAAGCGCCAGCCTCTCTTGAGCATCCGTACGGGTGGTTTGAGCGGTCCTTGCGTTAAGCCTGTTGCCCTGCGCATGGTTTGGGATGTGGCTCATGCCGTAAACATTCCGGTTGTTGGTCTGGGCGGCATTTCTTCTGCCAAGGATGCTATTGAGTTCCTGATGTGCGGTGCTACGGCCATTGAGATTGGTACAGCTAACTTCATTAATCCTGCGGTTACGAAGAAGGTGAAGGATGGAATCAACGAGTGGCTTGATGCTCACGGATGCAAGAGTGTGACTGAGATTATCGGGGCCATCAAGTAAATGACACCTTATTATAATAAGGAGTGGCTCATACCTTGACACCCTGTTTTAGGGTGTCAAGTGGGTTAACTCCGTGATATACAACAGAATAACTTTTCGTAAAAATATAAGATTATGGATTTGAACCAGATAAACCCTGTTCTGTTGCTTGCTACGCTGACGCAGCAGATTGTAGAGCAGGAGAAAGAATTGGCAGAACAGAAGGATTCTGCGGGACACTCGTCTGTAAAAGCCTCTCTGAGCGCGAATCTCTTGAAGCGCGGCTATCTGCTGATGCAGATGGGCGACAAGGATGGTGCCGGAAAGGACATGAAGCGCTACCTGGAACTGAACCCGGAGAAAGTAGGGGAGCTGACAGGGGAATTCAAGGCTGAAGGCAGAGAACATTGCAGATAAAGGAAGAGGGCTTGTCTCACGGATTCCGGCGTTGCGTCTCTCCCTAGCGACTAGCTTTTGAGTACATTTTTCTGCATTTTTCCGTGTTCTGATGATAAAAATCGGGCGAAAATATGTTTTTTAGCATAAAATATAAGGAAAATGAAGAAAAATATATCAAATTGTTTGGCAATATCAAAGAAAAATGTTACTTTTGCAGTCGAGTTGAGATTTTAGCAAGTCGAGACTCGAAATCTGAGCACTGCCTGCTCCTTATATATAAAAGAGGTGTAGAGAAGAACTCTGGAAAATCTGAGCACAGATAAGCTCCTTATATAATAAAGGAGAAACGGGCTCGGAAAGAACAAAAGTGAGTAACATATAAAATGTAAAGACAATGAAGAAGTTTAACGCATTCTTTTTTAGCTATTACTTTTACTTTGCAAATAATTGTAAAGCGGGAAGTTGCGTGTAAATTTCAACTTAGGATATTAGATTCTTGAAATCATCGAAACGGTCCCGCTCTTATTGAGTAGGACCGTTTTTCGTAACATTAGACAAGATAAAAGAAACATGAAGAGAATAGCAATTCAAGGAGAGCTGGGATCTTTCCACGACATTACCGCCCACCAGTATTTCGAGGGCGAACAGATTGAAATCATCTGTTGTGCTACCTTCGAAGAGGTGTTCGAAAACATCAAGCGCGACCCTACTGTAGTAGGCATCTGCGCCATTGAAAATACCATTGCGGGCAGCCTGCTCCACAATTACGAACTGCTCCGGCAGAGCGGAACCACCGTGGTAGGCGAACACAAGCTCCATATAGAGCACAGCATCTGCTGTCTGCCAGAAGACGACTGGAGCACCCTGCAGGAGGTTCACTCCCATCCGGTAGCCCTCATGCAGTGCGGCAAGTTCCTAGTCAACCATCCCGACCTCAAGGCGGTGGAGGCAGAAGATACCGCAGGCTCGGCAGCCTACATCGCCCAGCACAAGGTGAGGGGATGGGCAGCCATCTGCTCTTCTTACGCTGCCCACATGCACGGCATGAAGGTGCTGCAGGAAGACATCCACGACAATCCGCACAACTACACCCGATTCCTCGTGGTCTGCAATCCGCAGAAGGCAGCCCTGCTCCGTCCCATCGAAAAGGCCAACAAGGCGAGCATCGTCTTCAGTCTGGCTCACGATAAGGGATCGCTCTCCAAGGTGCTCACCATCCTGAGTTTCTACGACATCAATCTCACCAAGATCCAGTCGCTGCCAAACATCGGACATGAGTGGGAATACCTCTTCTACGTAGACCTCACCTTCGACAACCTGACCCGATACCGCCAGAGTATCGACGCCATTACGCCGCTCGTGAAGAAAATAAAGGTGTTGGGAGAATATGAGGAGAAGGAGTAAATTAAGTGAAGAGTGAAGAACGAAGAGTGAAGAACGAAGAGTGAAGAATTCGCCAGTTCGGAGGGTGAAAGCCCATTTATACATTATTAATTATAAATTATTCATTGAAAATTATGATACAACCAGCCAATAGAGTAACGGAAATACAGGAATACTACTTCAGCCGCAAGCTGAAGGAAGTGGCTAAGCTTAATGCCGAGGGCAAGGACATCATCAGTCTGGCCATCGGAAGTCCAGACATGCCTCCTTCTAAGCAGACCATTGACAAGCTCTGCGAGGTAGCCAACAATCCAAACGCACACGGATATCAGCCTACGGTGGGCATACCAGAGTTGCGCAAAGCAATGGCTGGTTTCTATAAGCGCTGGTATGATGTAGATCTCGACTGGGCTACCGAAATCCAGCCCCTCATAGGTAGCAAGGAAGGCATCCTGCACGTAACGCTCGCCTTCTGCAACCCTGGTGATGAGGTGCTTATCCCGAACCCTGGATACCCTACCTATACCGCCATCAACAAGATTCTGGGTACCAAGATTACCTACTACGACCTGAGAGAGGATAACGGATGGCAGCCCGATTTCGACGCCCTGGAGAAGATGGACCTGAGCCACGTAAAGCTGATGTGGACCAACTATCCTAACATGCCGACAGGCGGTGTGGCAAAGCGCGAAACCTACGAAAAGCTGGTGGCATTCGCCCAGAAGCACAACATCGTGGTGGTGAACGACAACCCATATTCGCTCATCCTCAACGAGCACCCTATGAGCATCATGCAGGTGCCGGGAGCTAAGGACTGCTGCATCGAGTTCAATTCCCTGAGCAAGAGCCACAACATGCCAGGCTGGCGTGTGGCGATGATTTCGAGCAACAAGACTTTCATCTCATGGATTCTGAAGGTGAAGAGCAACATCGACAACGGAAGCTTCCGAGGCATACAGCTGGCAGCTGCCGAGGCGATGCTTAACAACACGGATGAATGGCATCGCAAGAACAACATCCAGAACTACCGCCGCCGGCGCGACATTGCTGAGGAGATCATGAAGGTGCTCGACTGCCAGTTTGACCCTAACCAGGTAGGCATGTTCCTCTGGGGCAAGATACCTGAGAAATATGCCGATGTAGAAGATCTGACAGAGAAGATTCTGCATGAGGCACGCGTCTTCCTCACCCCTGGCTTCATCTTCGGAACCAACGGCAAGCGTTACATCCGTATCAGCCTCTGTGCCAAGGATGAGAAAATGAAAGAGGCCCTGGAAAGAATCAAGAAGGTTTTTGAAAAGTAAAAGGCCTTTGAAAGGTAAAAAGGTAAAAGGGTAAAAAGGTAAAAAGAGCCTTACCCCTTTGAAAGATAAAAAGAGCCTTAACTCCTTTCCGCCCCCGTTCCCAGCGATTCCATCGCTGGTCCCCAAAGAAAAAAGTAAAAAAATAAAAATATACGACTATGGAATTAGAATTAGAACCATTGAATTTTCCTAGTGATCAGGAACGCCCTTGCGTCATTGCCGGCCCTTGCTCGGCAGAGACAGAAGAGCAGGTTATGACTACCGCTAAGCAGTTGGCTGCCAAAGGTTGCCACATGTTCCGCGCAGGTGTGTGGAAGCCACGCACCAAACCGGGAGGCTTCGAGGGTAACGGTGAAACAGCCTTGCCTTGGATGAAGCAGGTGAAGGAAGAAACAGGCATGCTGACAGCTACTGAGGTGGCTACCCCAGAGCATGTAGAGCTCGCACTGAAATATGGAATCGACATTCTCTGGGTAGGCGCACGTACTTCTGCCAACCCATTCGCCATGCAGGCACTTGCTGACAGTCTTCAGGGCGTAGACGTGCCTGTGCTCGTTAAGAACCCGGTAAACCCAGACCTCGAGCTTTGGATCGGTGCCCTGCAGCGCATCAACCAGGCAGGCATCAAGAAACTCGGTGCCATCCACCGTGGATTCTCCAGCTTCGACAAGAAGATTTACCGCAACCTTCCTATGTGGCAGATTCCTATCGAGTTGCACCGCCGCATACCACAGTTGCCAATCATCTGCGACCCTAGCCACATCGGCGGCCGACGCGACCTCATCGCCCCTCTCTGCCAGCAGGCAATGGACTTAGGTTTCGACGGCCTCATCGTTGAGAGCCACTGCAGCCCAGACGATGCATGGAGCGATGCCAAACAGCAGGTTACCCCAGAGGTGCTGGATTACATCCTCAGCCTCCTCGTAGTGCGCGATGAGCATTATTCTACAGAGGGTCTGCACCAGCTGCGCGGTCAGATTGACGAGTGCGACAACCAGCTGATGGATCTCCTGGCTAAACGTATGCGCGTTTGCCGCGAGATTGGTACCTACAAGAAGGAGCACAACATGACCATCGTTCAGACCAGCCGTTACAACGAGATTCTCGACAAGCGTGGAGCCCAGGCAGCCCTCTGCGGCATGAGCCCTGAGTTTGCCGCTCAGATTTTCGAGCACATCCATGAGGAGAGTGTCCGCCAGCAGTTGGAAATCCTAAACCAGAAGTAAAAGGAAACTGGCGATGAGAATATTAATTATGGGAGCAGGTAAGATGGGAAGTTTCTTCATCGACCTGCTCAGCTTCGACCACGAGGTGGCGGTTTACGAGAAGGATGCCAAGCGCCTGCGCTTCACCTACAACTGTTACCGCTTCACTAAGATGGAAGAGATAGAGATGTTCCGCCCCGAACTGGTCATCAATGCGGTGACGGTAAAATATACGCTGCCAGCCTTTGAAGAGGTGTTGCCACATCTCTCTCACGACTGCATTATCAGCGACATAGCTTCGGTAAAGACCGGACTGCAGGAGTTTTACGAGAAGAGCGGTTTCCGCTTCGTGAGCACGCACCCTATGTTCGGCCCGACCTTTGCCAATCTGAACCAGCTTTCAGAGGAGAATGCAGTCATCATCAAGGAGGGTGACTACATGGGCAAGATATTCTTCAAGGATCTCTACCAGAAGTTGGGGTTGAGTCTGCATGAGTATACATTTGATGAGCACGACCAGACGGTAGCCTACTCGCTGAGTATTCCTTTCGTGAGCACCTTTGCCTTTGCGGCAGTGATGAAGCACCAGGATGCTCCGGGCACCACCTTCAAGCGCCACATGCAGATAGCCAAGGGCGTGCTCAACGAAGATGATTACCTGTTGCAGGAAATCCTCTTCAATCCATACACATCGGGTCAGGTGGCACAGATCAGAGAGGAGCTTGCTGAGCTCATCGACATCATTGACCACAAGGATGCGAAGCGTATGAAACTCTTCCTCACCAAGATACGTAATCATGTGAAGGAAGATATTGAGATTAAAGAAAAATAAAATTGTTTTTTCTGAGAGGGCAACCTTAACAATTGCCCTCTCCTCCGTATATTTGCAAGTTTTGCATGTGAATGTAGAACCTTCATAAAAGTATTTATTTTAAGGCCTTGCATGTGAATGTAGGGCTTTTTTTGTAGATGATAAGGAAAAAAGCGGCAAAAATGAAAATATGTAAGGAGGATGGGCGATTTATGAAATATTATTTGTACCTTTGCACCCACAAATCAAAGGATAGATTGTAGAATCAATAAAACAGGAGAGCAGTTCTATTATGAGTGAACAGAAAGAAATGAAAAATATGAAGAATGCTGCAGAGGCACAGACCGCTGGGCAGAATACAACAGGAACAATAGTGAAGCAGACGGAAACTGCCGATGCTGCAAAACAGAATGATGCAGCTGAACAGCAGGCGGATGCTGCTGCCTTCCAGGTAGTGAACGAGGGTTTTTCTACCCGCGAGGCCATTGAGGAGGCTAAACGCTGCCTCCACTGCAAGATTCCGCAGTGCAAGAAGGGATGCCCGATAGGCAACGACATACCTGATTTCGTACACGAACTCTCTATGGGTAACATGGGTGCAGCGATGAGTATCATCAATGCCAAGAGCAACCTGCCGGCTATCTGCGGCCGTGTATGCCCTCATGAGAAACAGTGTCAGGGCAACTGCGTGCTCGGAAAGAAAGGCAAACCGGTACAGATTGGCAAACTGGAGCAGTTTATTGCCGATTTTGATACCAAGATGAACCTTTCGCGCGAGATGTTGCCACAGAAAACACGTGGCCGTGTGGCAGTCATCGGTTCGGGTCCAGCGGGCTTGACCGTAGCCGGCGATCTGGCGCGTCAGGGCTTCAACGTCACCATTTTCGAGGGCCAGGCTGAGCCGGGAGGCGTGTTGATGTACGGTATTCCTGAGTATCGCTTGCCTAAGTCGGTAGTGCGCGATGAGGTGGCTAAGATTGCTGCCCTCGGCGTGCAGTTTATCACCAACTGCATGGTGGGCGAGAACAATGTAACCATCGACAGTCTGTTCCGTGCAGGCTACGACGCCATCTTTATGGGCACAGGTACCAGCGTGCCTCAGAACATGGACTCTACACCGGGCTCAAAGCTCCACGGTGTGAGCCAGAGTACATACTTTCTGCATAACGTGAATGCCTATAACGAAGGCGCTTTGACCCGCGACATGGTTCCACTGCGCGACGGCGAGAAGGTGGGGGTCATTGGCGGCGGAAACGTGGCCATGGATGCTGCCCGTACTGCTATCCGTCTGGGTGCCGATGTAACTGTGCTGTACCGTAAGACCCAGGAAGAGATGCCTGCCATCCAGAGCGAATATGAAGATGCTGTGAAGGAAGGCGTGAAATTTGAGTGGAAAACTACCGTCGAGGCCTTTCTGAAGGGCAAAAACGGCCGTCTGGGAAGCTGTGTGCTGAACACTCCTGAGGGTGAAAGGGTAGAAAAATTCGACAGAATCTATCTCGCCATCGGTTCAAGACCAGCCAACCGTATCGTTTCTACCACTGCCGGAATCGAGGTGGATGAGAAGGGATATGTAAAAGTTGTTGAACGTCCGTTCGGTATGACCACCCGTCGCGGTGTGTTTGCCGGAGGTGATGTGGTACACCGTCCGCAGACTGTAGTCCTGGCAATGAAGGCTGCCAAGGAGGTGGCTCAGGGCATCGCTCAGTATGTAGATGCCATCAAGCTTCTTGAAGAGGCTAAGAGAATCGAGCAACGTGGAATAGTAGAATAATCAAATGAACTCAATATAATATAAGTGAATTATTTCTGCAGTTACGGAACTGGTTTAACAGAGAGTTGTCACTAGGCTCGGCAGAGCTGCTGAGCCTAGTGATAATATCTGGGAAGCTATGTGTTTTGACTTAAAAGACTATATGCAAGAACTCTAAAAACTATATGCTTTTACTTACTAAAAATATTTCTTAGTGTTGAAAACACCATATCTTTCCTTTGAATGATACTATATACCTTTGAATGATGCTATATAAATAGGCCAACTGTTATAGACGCTTAATTTTTTTACATTACTCTTTAAATGAACTTAAACTTCTTGGGGAATTTAATGAAGTATCAGATTTAATCATTACTTTTGTATCAGATTCATATTAAGAAGAAGTAATTTGTCTGGTACAAAGAAAAGATATAAATCAGAGAAAAAGCATGAAGCGTATCATATTGATTTTAACAGTATTGCTTGCCATGTTAGGGCAGGTAGCCTATGCGCAGAAAACGTGTGTCATCGCATCGGCAGAAAATCATGTGCCTATTCGTGAAGCACTTATTCATACTAATAACAATCATTGGGCAAGAACAGATTATCGGGGCTATTGGACGATGCGCTATCAGTTTGATTCAGCAACCGTATCGAAACCTGGTTTTATGAAGGCAACTATCCGGTACAAGGAACTGCCGGATACTCTGTTTCTCTTGCCGGATGCCAAACAATTAGGTGAAGTGACAGTTTGGGGCAAGAATCAGGAAGGCATCAAAAACATGGAAGAGGATATTCAGGAGAAGATAAACTCTTTGCCAACTTCATCTGCTGGCATCGGGTTTGATGCTTTCGGATGGATGGATAAACAGGGAAAACGTGATAAGAAGCATCTGCAACAGGCTAAAAAGGTATTTGAAAAAATGGAACATAAGGATCCTGTGGTAGCTGCTTATGAAAAAGCAACGGGGAAAAAGTATGAATTGACTAATCCGTATGATGTCTCGGCTTTTAAGAAAGATCCTTCTTCTGAAATGGCTACAGAAGAGAAAAAAGCAACTTCTGATGCTGAATTAAAATCGAATAAGAAGGAGAATCCTGAAAAATAAGCACAAGAGTAAACTGAAGAAATGAACTCGGGAAAGGCAGAGCGACAGCTATTTTAGCCGACGGGATAAAAAAAAACATAAACAAGTTGGCTTTCTCGAAAAAAAGTCGTATCTTTGTAGCCAAAAATATAAAGAAAGAAAAATGTTTGAAAATTTAAGTGATAGACTGGAACGCTCGTTCAAAATCTTGAAGGGCGAGGGAAAAATTACAGAAATCAACGTGGCGGAAACCATGAAGGATGTGCGCCGTGCACTCCTCGACGCCGACGTAAACTATAAAGTGGCTAAGGAATTCACCAACAAGGTGAAGGAGAAAGCACTCGGCATGAATGTACTTACTGCCGTAAAGCCGGGACAGTTGATGATCAAGTTGGTGCACGATGAACTGGAAGAACTCATGGGCGGCGAAGAAGCCCCATTGAAGCTCGAAAGTCATCCGGCCGTCATCCTCATGAGCGGTCTGCAGGGTTCGGGTAAGACTACCTTCAGTGGCAAGCTTGCCAATATGCTCAAGACCAAGAAAGGCAAGAAGCCATTGCTCGTGGCCTGCGACGTTTACCGTCCGGCAGCTATCCAGCAGCTCCATGTAGTGGGTGAGCAGGTGGGTGTTCCGGTATACAGCGAGCCAGAGAACAAGGATGTGCTCAGTATCGCCGACCATGCTATCCAGCAGGCCAAGACTAACGGCAATGATGTGGTAATCGTCGATACAGCCGGACGTCTCGCCATTGATGAGCAGATGATGAACGAGATCAGCAATCTCAAGAATCATCTCCGTCCAGACGAAACCCTTTTCGTGGTTGACTCCATGACCGGTCAGGATGCCGTAAACACAGCCAAGGAATTCAACGACCGCCTCGACTTTAACGGCGTTGTTCTCACCAAGCTCGACGGTGATACCCGTGGTGGTGCTGCCCTCAGTATCCGTACCGTGGTAACCAAGCCAATCAAGTTTATAGGTACCGGCGAGAAGATGGACGCCATTGACGTGTTCCACCCAGCTCGTATGGCAGACCGAATTCTCGGCATGGGTGACGTGGTATCTCTCGTAGAGCGCGCACAGGAGCAGTTCGACCTGGAAGAGGCTAAGAAACTGGAGAAGAAAATCAGAAAGAACCAGTTCGACTTCAACGATTTCTACAACCAGATCCAGCAGATCAAGAAGATGGGTAACATCAAGGATTTGGCAGCGATGATTCCGGGCGTGGGCAAGGCCATCCGCGACGTAGATATCCCAGAGGATGCATTCAAGGGCGTAGAGGCCATCATCCAGAGTATGACTCCTAAGGAGCGCACCAATCCAGCCATCCTCAACACATCACGCCGCCAGCGCATCGCTAAGGGTTCGGGCACCAACATCCAGGAGGTGAACAAACTCATCAAGCAGTTTGACCAGACCCGCAAGATGATGCAGATGATGACCGGCAACAAAATGGCGCAGATGATGAGCCGCATGAAGGGTATGCCAGGCATGCCTAAGATGCCGGGAATGTAAATCTGTTGATAGTTAATAGTTTATAGCGGCTTTGCCGTATAGCAAACTTGCGATAGGCAAGAATGCCCTATAAACTATAAATTATAAATTATAAACTAAAGAAAGAATGACGTTAATCGACGGAAAGGCGACGGCAGCCGCCATCAAGGAACAGATAGCCCAGGAGGTGGCACAGATTGTTGCCGACGGAGGCAAGCAGCCACACCTGGTAGCCGTGCTCGTAGGGCACGACGGAGGCAGCGAAACCTATGTGAAAAACAAGGTGCTGGCCTGCGAGAAGTGTGGATTTAAGTCGACCCTCATCCGTTATGAGGAGGATGTTACCGAAGAAGAGCTCCTGCGGTGTGTAGATAAGTTGAACCAGGATGATGATGTTGACGGATTCATCGTTCAGCTTCCTCTGCCTAAGCACATCGATGAGCAGAAGGTGACTATGGCAATAGATTACCGTAAGGATGTAGACGGATTCCACCCGGTAAACGTGGGCAGAATGTCGCTCGGCATGCCTTGTTTCATCTCTGCCACTCCGCTCGGTATCCTCACCCTGCTGCAGCATTACAATATTGAGACCAGTGGCAAGAAATGCGTCATTCTGGGCAGAAGCAACATCGTAGGCAAGCCAATGGCTCAGCTGATGATGCAGAAGCAGTATGGCGATGCTACCGTCACCGTATGCCACTCCCATTCCAAGAATTTGAAGAAAGAGTGTCAGGAGGCAGATATCATCATCGCAGCCATAGGCCGTCCTGATTTCGTGACAGCCGATATGGTGAAGCCGGGAGCCGTAGTCATTGATGTGGGTACCACCCGCGTGCCTGATGCTACGAAGAAAAGTGGTTTCCGCCTGAACGGTGATGTGAAATTCGACGAGGTGGCAGAGAAGTGCTCTTTCATCACTCCTGTTCCGGGAGGCGTTGGTCCGATGACCATCTGTTCGCTGATGAAGAATACGCTGGCTGCCGGCAAGAAGGGATATTACAGCTAGAAAGAAGATAATTATTTCAGAAAGAAGCAGTGCTTAAGTCACTGCATACTTGATTTTTTATAACTCTCTAATTTGTGGGGCAGGGTGCAGTGATGCACTCTGCCTTTTTATCAAGCCGAGAGAAATAGTGTAAAATGAACAAACAATATTAATCTAAAAATATAGAAACATGATAAAACTAAAGTACATATTTACATCAGCGCTGCTCGTGGCAGCTGCCAGTGCCAGTCAGGCTGTCTGCAGGCAGCAGATGCAGAAGCAAATAGACAAGGATGCCCCTGCATACACCATACAGGGCAAGGACTCCATCTGCCAGATATTCATCTATTCGCCAGCACCCAACCAGGGGTTGCATCTGGCTTATTTCACCGACGATGAGCGTTGGGTGGATGTAGGACAGCTCTGCGCCAGCGACTACGGTCCGTGGGGAGCTGAAAAGAAGATGTATAACCCCTTCGTGGTAAAGGCCAACGACGGCACATGGCGCGCACTCTGGAGCGTGAACCAGCATGCACCGCAGTTTGCCGTAGCCTATTCAGAAGACCTCATCACCTGGCGCCCGCAGGATTATCCCATCATCCGCGAAAAGGGCGTGAAGGATGTGGCTGCCTATCAGATGGATGACGGCAACTTCGACATCTATCTCAAGACATCCAAAGGCAAGCGATACGTACAGGCAAGCAACGATTTCCGTACCTTTAAGGAAGATACGCTGGAAGCTTCTGCCGATGAGATACTCTGGCAGCGCGACACCGCAACCATAGGCGGAAAACTCTTCCAGGGTTGTGATTTCGAGGTGCCGGCCGTGCATCTCAACTACATCCGTTCCTGGTTCCACGCCCTCTCAGAAGAGGCAAAACTCAACGCCCAGCCGATGCCGAAGACCGATGCCGACCTCGCAGCTTATGCCAAGGATAACCACATCGACCTGCCGAAAGATTCGGAAATCTCTGCTAACCTCAGCATCAATCCACAGAAATCCCACCGCATCTCTAACAAGCTGATGGGTATCTTCTTCGAAGACATCAGCCGCGCTGCCGACGGAGGACTCTCTGCAGAAATGTTGCAGAACGGCGACTTTGAGTATAACAAGGAAGACCACCGCCACCAGTGGAATGCCACCACGGCATGGGTGGGGGTAGAGAAAGAGGGCATCGCCACCGAAAACGGGGTGAGCCAGAACAATCCCCATTATGCCGTTCTGGGCGCCACACCTATTTATAATATAGGTTGGGACGGCATCGCCATACGTCGCGGAGCTGCCGTTGAGGGCAAGGAGGGTAAGCATCAGCCAGCCATCTACGAGGTGAGCCTGCACGCCCGCTGTTTCGATGCCAAGAAGAAAGATCTCACCCTGGCGCTCGTAAACCAGGAGGGATTGCCGGTATGCCAGGCCAAGATTAAGGTGCAGGGAACTGACTGGAAGGAATATAAGGTGCAGCTCATCGTTACCGATAAATATGAGGGCGAACTCGCCAGCGAAGCCATCACCAAGGAAGGCAAACTGGGCAAGAACATCCGGTTCGCCATCTTGCCTAAGGGCGAGCAGAAAGTGGCGGTAGATTTGGTAAGTCTCAAACCACAAGATACTTACAAGGGGCATGGACTGCGTAAAGACCTTGCCGAGGCCATTGCCGACCTGAAGCCTCGCTTCGTGCGCTTCCCGGGCGGCTGCATGCTCCACGGTCAGGGGCTCAAGAACATTTATCACTGGAAGGAGAGCGTGGGTCCGCAGAAAGATCGCAAGCCAGCCTACAACATCTGGGGATACCATCAGACCCGCCAGCTGGGTTTCTATGAGTATTTCCAGTGGTGCGAGGATATGGGAGCCGAGCCGCTGCCTGTATTGGCGGCAGGTGTTCCTTGTCAGAACTCTGTGGCAGATGAGCGCGGAGTGGCTGGTCAGCAGGGCGGAATCCCGATGAGCGAGATGCCGCAGTATATTCAGGACGTGCTAGACCTGGTAGAATGGGCGAATGGCAATCCTGCCACCTCTAAGTGGGCTAAGATGAGAGCCGATGCGGGTCATCCGGCTCCGTTCAACCTCAAGATGATAGGCATCGGCAACGAAGACCTTATCTCTACCGATTTCGAGCAGCGCTACCTGATGATCTGCAAGGCAGTGAAGCAGAGGTATCCTCAGATAGAGGTGGTGGGTACCGTAGGTCCGTTCCACTTCCCGTCTTCCGATTATATTGAGGGTTGGAAGATTGCCCGCGAAAACAAGCGCTGGATTGATGCCGTAGACGAGCATTATTATGAGCAGCCGGGCTGGTTCCTGAACCATCAGGATTATTACGACCATTACGACCGCAAGGCTCCTAAGGTTTATCTGGGCGAATATGCATCTCGCGGTGCCAATGCGGTAGACAATGCGCTGGCTGAGGGCATCCACCTCTGCAATGTGGAGCGCAACGGCGATGTGGTAGAAATGACATCTTATGCTCCTCTCTTGTGTAAGGACGGATACAGCAACTGGCAGCCGGACATGATTTACTTTGATAATAATAATGTACGCGCGAGCGAGAGCTACAAGATGCAGAAGATGTTCGGTCAGCATGCCGGTGACCTTTACATCTCATCCGTGCTCAGTCTGCCGGATGCGCTGAAGAAATATGTGGGCACCAGTGTGGTGAAGGATTCTAAATCGGGCAAAACCTGGCTTAAAGTGGTGAATGCCTTGCCTCGCACGCTGAAACTCTCGGTTTCTGGCTTGGGCAACAAGCAGGTAACCATCGCAGGCAGAAGCGCTCAGGTTTTCGAACTTTAGCTTTCTTCAGAAGATGTTTTCTGATAGAAACTGATAGAACCAATAATGGCTCAGATTATTCATTTTGAGTAAAATAGAATGGAGAAATAGGATATTAAAATGTTCTTTTTCTCCATATTTCATGTTTTACAGCATGAAATATAGCCAAAAATTTGGCAGTTAATAATTTTTTTTATTATTTTGCACCTTGAAAATGAAGTTTTAAGTAATTTATATACAATCAAATTTTAGAGAGAAAATGAAAAAGTTAGTATTAATGTTTGCTGCTGCCGTAATGGCAGTATCTGCATCTGCTCAGACTACACAGGAGAGCAAGTTCTTTGACAATTGGTATCTTGGTGTAAACGTTGGAGCTGCTACAAAGACTACTCACAATGCATGGTTCAAGAACGTAAATCCTTCAGTAGGTGTACGTCTCGGAAAGTGGTTTACTCCAGTTTGGGGTGCTGCTGTAGAGGCTGACCTCTATGCTCGTAATCGCAACCTGCCTTATACACATAAGACTTTGGTTCGTGGTGCAAGCGGTAAGTTCATCGGTACTATCAATGCAACAAACCTCTTCTTGGGTTACAAGGGTGAGCCACGTAAATTCGAAATCATCCCATTGGCAGGCATCGGCGCTTACCACTCTTTCAATCTTCATAATGGCAACCTCAATGCCCTCACAGCTAACGCAGGTGTTGACTTCGCATTCAACCTTGGCGCAAACAAGGCTTGGCAGGTATATGTAGAGCCATCTATGAATTGGTTCCTTCACGACAACAAGAGTGCTTGCAATGGTTGCCAGTTTGATGTTAACAAATCTGCTTTCCAGGTTAAGGTGGGTGTTAACTACAAGTTCAAGGGTTCTAACAACTCTCACAACTTCACAATCGTAACTCCACGCGACCAGAACGAGATTGATGGTTTGAATGGTCAGATCAACAACCTCCGCAACGACTTGAATAGCAAGGATTCTGAACTCGCAGCTAAGGACAAGCAGATCAAGGATCTCCAGAATGCGCTCAATGAGTGCCAGAAGACTCCTAAGTATGTAAAGCCAGCTACTGCTACCAATTTGCAGCCAACAGTATTGTTTACTGTAGGTAAGTCAAAAGTAGAGCGTAGCCAGATGCCAAACATCGAGATGATTGCTCAGTATATGAAGAATCATCCAGATGCTAAGGTTGAAATTAAGGGTTATGCATCTCCAGAGGGTTCTAAGGAACTTAACCAGAAACTTTCTGAGGCTCGTGCCAATGCTGTAAAGAACATTCTCGTTAAGACTTACAAGATTAGCGCAAAACGTCTTCAGGCTAAGGGTATGGGTGCTACTGACAAGCTCTTCAAGCAGGTTGAGTTCAACCGTGTTGCTACATTCAATGATAACAATGCAGCTGAATAAAGAAATAAGTAGTTCAGATATTTGGTCTTGTGACCAGGTCCTCCTAAACTTCGGTTTAGGGGGATTTTTTTTCTTCTTGCCTTTCTTACATGTCTGCCACCTCGCTTTATACTTTTTCGTCAGGTAATCTTAATAAGATAAGAGTTCAATGTGGTTAATAAGCTCTTTCTTGTTTTTTTTGCACGAAATCAGCAGAAATGAGTATCTGTTGTGATAAATCGTAAGCATTTTATTTGTTTTTCTAACAAAAAAACGAAGTTTTGTGAAATTTTATGCGAAATTAGTTGGCTATTACATAAATTCTCTGTATCTTTGCAGGCAAATTATAACAAATGGGTTCGAAAGAGTCCTTTTAAGCAAGGAAATAAAAGAAAAAAGATATGAAACATCCATTAAGAAGTAGCGTCTGCACTGAAGGCAGAAGAATGGCAGGTGCCCGAGCACTCTGGGTAGCTGCAGGTATGAAACACGAGCAGTTTGGTAAACCAATCATTGCTATCGTGAACAGCTTTACTCAGTTTGTGCCAGGTCATACCCATCTTCATGAAATCGGTCAGATCGTCAAGAAGGAAATTGAAGCTATGGGGTGCTACGCAGCCGAATTCAATACCATTGCCGTTGACGACGGTATCGCAATGGGACACGACGGAATGCTCTATTCCCTCCCAAGCCGTGACATCATTGCCGACTCTGTAGAATACATGGTCAATGCCCACAAGGCCGACGCCATGATCTGCATCTCAAACTGCGACAAGGTAACCCCAGGTATGCTCATGGCATCTATGCGACTGAACATTCCTACCGTGTTCTGCTCAGGTGGACCTATGGAAGCTGGACGCTGGAAGGGTGAGAACGCCGACTTGATTACAGCTATGATTAAGGGTGCTGATACAAGCGTTTCTGACGAGGAGATGACGCAGATTGAGCAGTGCGCCTGCCCAGGTTGCGGTAGCTGCTCAGGTATGTTTACCGCCAACTCAATGAACTCACTCACCGAGGCCATCGGTCTGAGTTTGTCAGGCAACGGAACCATTCTTGCTACCCACAAGAACCGCATCCAGCTCTTCAAAGATGCTGCACGCCAGATAGTTAAGAACGCTTATGCATATTATGAGGACGGCGACGAGAGCATATTGCCACGTAATATAGCTACCCGCGACGCATTCCTCAACGCCATGACCCTGGACATCGCCATGGGCGGAAGCACCAACACCGTGCTCCACTTGCTGGCAGTAGCTCAGGAAGCTGGCGCAGACTTCAAGATGGAAGACATCGACCAGTTGAGCCGCAAGGTGCCTTGCCTCTGCAAGTTGAGCCCTAACACCCAGAAATACAGTGTACAGGAGTGCAACCGTGCAGGTGGTATCCTCGGTATCCTGAACGAGCTGAACAAGGGAGGTCTGATCAACGGCGCCGTAAAGCGTGTTGACGGCAAAACACTCGATGAGCAGATGAAGAAATACGACATTACCGGCACAGAGATTGATGCCGAGGCTGACAGAATCTACCATTCAGCACCGGGCAGAAAGTTCTCTACCCAGATGGGTAGTCAGGATGCTCAGTGGGAGAGTCTCGATACCGACCGCGCCGAGGGTTGTATCCGCGACCTCGAGCATGCCTATACCAAGGATGGCGGACTGGCAGTGCTCTTCGGCAACATCGCCCAGAACGGTTGCGTAGTAAAGACAGCCGGCGTAGACCCAGTGCTCTGGCATTTTGAGGGTCCGGCCGTATGCTTTGATTCTCAGGAAGATGCATGCGAAGGCATCCTCGGCGGTAAGGTTAACTCAGGCGACTGCGTAGTCATCACCCACGAGGGTCCGAAGGGTGGCCCTGGCATGCAGGAGATGCTCTACCCAACCTCTTACATCAAGAGCCGTCACCTGGGCAAGGAATGTGCCCTCATCACCGACGGCCGCTTCTCAGGCGGTACATCAGGCTTGAGCATCGGTCACATCAGTCCGGAGGCTGCAGCAGGTGGCAACATCGGCAAGATTAAGGATGGCGATATCATCGTCATTGATATCCCTAGCCGCTCCATCAATGTGAAGCTCTCTGACGAGGAACTCGCAGCACGTCCACAGCAGCCGCTGAAGCGCAACCGCGTGGTTAGCAAGGCACTGCGCGCTTATGCCCAGAGCGTAAGTTCGGCAGATAAGGGCGGTGTGAGAATTATCGACTAGTCTTCGAGAGTCTTTGAAAAGACAGTTTTTAGAGTCTTTGAGAAAAGAAAAGTTTTTGAATTATTCAGAATAATAACATATAAATGGCAAAAGAAGTAATAACAGGAGCCGAAGCACTGATGCGCTCCCTGAAAAACGAGGATGTTAAAACCATCTTCGGATATCCGGGCGGCAGCATCATGCCAGTGTTTGATGCACTGTACGGTTACACGAGAGGTGAAAAGAAGATGTTTGACCACATCTTGGTACGTCACGAGCAGGCTGCTGCTCACGCTGCACAGGGTTATGCCCGAGTCAGCGGCGAAGTGGGCGTCGCTCTTGTCACTAGTGGTCCTGGAGCTACTAATACATTGACCGGCATCGCTGATGCCATGATGGATTCTACACCAATCGTAGTCATCGCCGGACAGGTAGGCGTAGGTGCCCTGGGTACCGATGCCTTCCAGGAGGTAGACCTCGTGGGTGTTACCCAGCCAATCTCCAAGTGGTCTTACCAGATACGCCGTGCCGAGGATGTGGCATGGGCTGTGAGCCGTGCTTTCTACATCGCCCGCAGCGGACGTCCGGGACCTGTGGTGCTCGACTTTACAAAGAATGCGCAGGTGGCTACATGCGAGTGGGAACCAGTGAAATGTGAGAAGGTTACATCTTACAACCCTTATCCTACGATAGATGAAAAGGCGGTGGCTGAAGCTGCCGAACTCATCAACAATGCCAAGAAACCATTCGCCCTCGTGGGTCATGGAGTAGAGCTTGGCGGTGCACATAATGAACTCATCGAATTCCTCGAGAAGGCAGATATCCCTGCCGGCAGAACCCTGCTCGGCCTTTCTGCCCTGCCTAGCAACCACCCGCTCAACATGGGTATGCTCGGCATGCACGGTTCTTATGCTACCAATATGAAGACCCAGGAGTGTGATGTGCTCATCGCCATCGGTATGCGTTTCAGCGACCGTATCACAGGCGTGCCTTCTAAGTATGCTCCTCAGGCAAAGATTATCCACCTGGACATTGACAAGGCTGAGATTGATAAGGTTATCAAGACCGATGTGGCTGTGGTGGGCGACTGCAAGCAGAGTCTGCCAGCCATTACCCGTCTGCTGAACAAGAATGTTCACCGCGAGTGGAGAGATTCCTTCGAGGAATACCGCCAGCAGGAACAGGAGAAGGTAATAGAGAAGGATATCTACCCTACAGAGGGACCGCTGCTTATGGGCGAGGTGACCAACGTGGTAACGGAAGCTACTCATAATGAAGCAGTTCTCGTAAACGACGTAGGTCAGAACCAGATGATCAGTAGCCGCTACTTCAAGTTTACCAAGAAGCTGAGCATCGTAACCAGTGGTGGCTTCGGAACCATGGGCTTCGGCCTTCCGGCAGCCATCGGTGCCACCTTCGGAGCTCCCGACCGCACCATCTGCTGTTTCTTCGGCGACGGCGGTTTCCAGATGAACATCCAGGAACTAGGCACCATCATGGAGCAGCAGGCACCGGTAAAGATGATTCTGCTGAACAACAACTATCTGGGCAACGTTCGCCAGTGGCAAGACCTGATGTTCGGCGGCCGTCACTCCTTCACCCACATGATGAATCCTCATTATGCAGAGATTGCCAAGGCCTACGGCATACCATACGATGTGGTAATAGACCGCAAGGACCTTCAGGCTAAGGTGGAGAAGATGATCAGCACCAAGGGTCCTTACCTGTTGGAGTGCGCCATCAAGGAGAATGAAGACATCGTTCCGATGACGCTGCCGGGCAAGAGTGTAGATGAGATGCAACTCGAGTTGAATTATTAAAAGCTTTCGGCTATATATAATAAGGTGTAAATTCCTTCATGAGGGAGCATCCTCCGAAAAGGAAAAACTCCGAAAAGTAACCGATTATTTTAAAATTTGGAAAAATGGAGAATAACAACGAAAAGAAATTATATACATTGCTTGTTTACTCAGAAAACATTGCCGGTATCTTGAATCAGATTACTGCCGTGTTTACTCGCAGACAGGTAAATATCGAGAGCTTGAATGTTTCGGCCAGCAGTATCAAGAATATACACAAGTATACCATCACGGTTTGGAGTGATGAAGAGCAGATAGAGAAAATCAACAAGGCAATAGAGAAGAAGATTGACGTGGTGAAGAGCGATTACTACACCGACGACCAAATCTTCATCCATGAAGTAGCTCTCTTCAAGATTTCCACTCCGGTATTGCTTGAAAATCCAGAGGTTTCGCGCACCATCCGCAAGCATGATGCCCGCATGATGGAGGTGAATCCTACCTACAGCACCGTGCTTCTGGCAGGACTTACCGAAGACATCGCCGACCTCTTCCAGCAGCTCAACAGCTACAACTGCCTGCTTCAGTATACCCGAAGCGGCAGAATCGCTGTTACGAGAAGTTTTGACGAACCCATCTCTGATTATCTCAAGCAGAATTCAGAAGATTAGATTTCTTTCATATTTTGATGCCCTTTGTTCCTCTGGCTTCAAACTAGCGGAGCAGGGGGCTTTTTCGGTTTAAAACAACAAGACAAACAACAAGATTAAAGGACGAGACAGATATTATGGAACAGAAAATATTAGATAAGGTAGGGCGTTACGAATTCCTATCGGAGCCTTTTCACTGCGATTTCAGCAGCCATCTTTTTATGGGGCATCTCGGAAATCATCTGCTCAATGCTGCCGATTTTCACAGCAACGACCGCGGGTTCGGCATGAACTACCTCATGCCCCGACACAAGACATGGGTTCTCAGCCGACTTGCCATTGAGATGACAGAGATGCCGAAGTCTTACGACCGCTTTGTGGTAGAAACCTGGTGCGAGAGTGCCATGAAATATTTCACATCTCGAGATTTCAAAATCTGCGGCAAGACATCATCATCTGAAGAAGCCAAGGTTTACGGTTACGGCAAGAGCGTGTGGGCAATGATTGATACGGAGACCCGACAGCCTGTTGATATTTTTGAAATTCACGACGGGCTCATCAAAGAATATATTAATTCTGAAAAACCTTGTCCTATCCAGGCAAGTTCGAGAGTGAAAATGGGCAAGAATGCCAAGCTGGTGAGAACCATTGACACCTATTATCATGATGTAGATGTTAACGGGCACATCAACTCGGTAAAATATATCGAACATATCCTCGACCTCTTTGATCTGGATTATTACAAAACTCACTTTTTGCAAAGATTTGAGATAGCTTACGTAGCAGAAAGTCACCAGGGAGACCAACTTCATTTCTATTTGGAAGAAACTAGTGAGGCAGAAAAAATGCAAGAATACTGCATAAAGATAACAAAAAACGGCAAAAATGATGCAAATGAGGTGGAAGTTGTAAGAAGTAAGGCTAAATTTGTTAAAAATTGAAAGAAAAATTTGGTAGTTTCATTTTATTTGCTTACCTTTGCACTCAGAAAATATGAATAAACCCAGAGCCGCCTTCTTGGATAGGGGGTGGACGGATCAAACAGGCTCTCTTTGGATAAGAATACAGCTCGCATCCGTATGGACAAGTATAACCCGCGGCTCCACAAACGGCAAGCCGCACAAAAAAATAAAAATTATGGCAGAAATGAATTTCGGTGGCGTAATGGAAACTGTTGTCACCAGTCATGAATTTTCATTGGAGAAAGCACGTGAAGTATTGAAGAACGAAACAATCGCAGTTATCGGTTATGGTATCCAGGGTCCTGGTCAGGCTTGTAACCTTCGCGATAATGGTTTCAACGTCATCGTCGGACAGCGTCAGGGTAAGACCTACGAGAAGTGTCTGAAGGATGGTTGGGTTCCTGGTAAGACTCTGTTCTCTATCGAGGAAGCTGCTGAAAAGGGTACTATCATCTGTATGTTGCTTTCTGATGCCGGTCAGATTGCATGCTGGCCAAAGATTAAGCCATACCTCACACCAGGTAAGACTTTGTATTATTCACATGGTTTCGCTATTAACTGGAGCGACCGTACAGGCGTTGTTCCACCAAAGGATATTGATGTAATCATGGTTGCTCCTAAGGGTTCTGGTACTTCTCTCCGCACTATGTTCTGTGAGGGGCGTGGTTTGAACTGCTCTTACGCTGTATACCAGAATGCATCTGGCAAGGCAGAGGATAAGACTATTGCCTTCGGTATCGGTATCGGTGCCGGTTATTTGTTTAAGACTACATTCCAGCGTGAGGCTACTTCTGACCTCACAGGTGAGCGTGGCTCATTGATGGGTGCAATTGAGGGATTGTTGGAGGCACAGTATGACGTGCTCCGCGAGAATGGTCACTCACCATCTGAGGCTTTCAACGAGACTGTTGAGGAGCTCACACAGAGCCTTGGCCCTCTCTTCGGTGCTAAGGGTATGGATTGGATGTATGCTAACTGTTCAACAACAGCTCAGCGTGGTGCTCTTGACTGGGCTCCTCGTTTCCGTGAGGCTATCAAGCCTGTAATGGAGTGGTTGTACTACTCTGTAAAGACTGGTAACGAGGCTCAGATTTCTATCGACAAGAACTCTCAGGCTGATTACCGCGAGAAGTTGAACGCTGAACTCGAGGCTATGCGCAACAAGGAAATGTGGCAGGCTGGTGTTACAGTTCGTAAACTTCGCCCTGAGAATAACTAATTTTTTTCTCGTACATAATGTTGAAAAGGGAATGGCCCGAGAGGTGTCGTTCCCTTTTTTCATGTTTATATGGAGGTATAAGTTGCTGGCATATATAAATCTCGCTGCTGGCGTATGCGAAATCCCAATGCTGGCATATACAAAAAGCCCTGAAAAGGCAAAAGCATCTCTCTTCTGAAAAGCTTTTACTTCTTCAGGACTTATAAGATATTAGGGCTTCATTTCCGGTTTCGGTTCAAGCCGGATTTTATCTTCCTCAACATTCATCATATTCTCCACAACCATTTCTTCAAGAACTGCAGCCATATCTTCTGAATCATATTTCAGTTGGTTTAATTCTGTAATGTCATGTGGCTTTCCGTCTTTCAGCAAGTCTAGAATTTCTGATATAATAGTTTGCTTCTGGGGTATTTTGTGGTCTATGCAGACATCACATATCCCGCAGTCGTCCTTCATTTTCGTTTTTTCGCCAAAATAACTCAGAAGCTGGCGCGAACGGCAGATGCTGTCGTTCTTTGCATAACTGATAATGCTCTTGATGTGGGCAGTAAACTGTTTCTTGCGTACTTCCCATACCTCCTCAGGGATGATAACTCTGAAACCATCTTCCCTAGGACGCGTGTAGCTGATATAAGGTGTCTTGCGGCGGGGAATGAAGTCGATGATGTGGCGGGCACTCAGATTTTTCAGAATCATGTATACCTGCTGACGGTTTAGTTCGCTTACACGCTCTATCAGCGACTCATCAATGTAAACATAGTCGGTAAACAGACCGCCGTAATTACGCAGAAGCCCCGTAATAACAGACTCTTCCTTCTCCGAAACATTCTCTAGCAGATAGAGATCATTTCGGCTGATGTTAAACCTGATTCTTGCTTTTCCGTCAGGATTGTCCTCGTAGTGGATATAGCCTGAGCGCTCCAGAATGCGCAGAGCCGAGTCTACGCGAGTAGGGAAGTACTTGTAGGTGAAGCAGAACTTCTCTATCTCGAACATGAAAGTCTGTCCCATTCCGCTTCCAACTGCCACCTGGAAAAAGTAAGCAAGATGCTCGTAAACGTCTTTGATGAATTCTTTGTCTGGGAAGGTTTCGTCTATGCGTTTCATGAGTTTGTTTTCATCGCTCTGGTTGTAGAGCAGCACAGCATAAGCCTTTTCGCCGTCTCTTCCGCCTCGTCCCGCCTCTTGAAAATAGGCTTCCAGTGAGTCTGGACAATCTATATGAATTACCATTCTCACATCTGACTTGTCTATTCCCATGCCGAAAGCATTGGTTGCTACCATTACCCTTATCTCGTCATTTTGCCAGTTTTTCTGTCGGATATCCTTCACGTCGGAATCCAGTCCGGCATGGTAAAATGTAGCAGAAATACCTTGTTTGTTCAGAAGTTCTGCCATCTCCTTGGTTCGTTTTCGGCTTCTCGCATAAATGATTGCTGAGCCTTGGGTACACTGTAGGATATGAACCATTTCGGTCAACTTGTCGTTGGTAGTGCGCACCACATAGGCAAGATTCTTGCGGGCAAAACTCATTTTAAATACGTTTTGCTTCTTGAAGTGAAGCTGGTTCTGGATATCTTCTACTACATCGGGAGTGGCCGTAGCCGTAAGAGCAAGGACTGGTACACCGGGCTTCATATCTCTTATTTTTGCAATTTCGAGATAAGACGGGCGGAAATCGTAACCCCACTGGCTGATGCAGTGAGCTTCATCTACCGTGATGAAACTCACCGGAATGTGGCGCAATTTAGTTTGGAACAATTCTGAAGAAAGACGTTCTGGTGAAACATACAGAAACTTGATTTCACCGAAAATACAATTTTCCAATATTCGGAGAATCTCTTGGCGCGACAATCCTGTGTAGATGGCTTCAGCCAGGATGTTGCGGGCCTTGAGATGCTGTACCTGATCCTTCATCAGCGCAATGAGTGGAGTTACCACAATGCAGACGCCCTTTTGGGCAAGGGCTGGAACCTGGAAGGTGATGGATTTACCGCCACCTGTAGGCATAAGACCGAGGGTATCCTCACCTCGGGCTATACTCTCGATGATGTCTCGTTGTATGCCGCGAAAGTCAGGATACCCCCAATATGTACGTAGTATTTCTTGATATTTATCTGCCATTTTTTGAAACTTTTGCCCTTGCAGATTTCGATGCTTTTGCGTCCTGACGGATTTGCTCTACAAATCCGTGTAATCCGAGTAATCAGTGCCTAATCCATGCATAGGGCTAAGTACCTCATCCTTCGTTTGGACGGATGTCTTCTATCTGAAGTTGAACTTGGTTTTTCTTAAAAATATTCTCTTCTATGGTGAAGGCTATGTCGAAACTTCGCTTACTCTTTATGTAGCGGGCAGCTGCACTCTGACCGAAAGCGATGCCGTTTAAGACCGTGCTCGATTTTGAGTCTACCAGTTCCAACTTGATGTGTTCCTGTTCTCTGCCCACCACCTTGCTGGTACCATAATCATATACCCGGTTGGTGCAGAAAATAGGTTTCTGGTTACATGGACCGAAAGGAGAGAAGCGCTTCAAGTCGGCCTGCAGATGCTTGGTAATGTCTTTAAAGTCAATTTCAGCATCTATGTTGAGCATCGGTTCTGTCTGTTGAGGCGAAATATGCTCTTCTACATAATGCTGGAACCTGTCTCTGAACTCTCTAACCTTATCCCACTTCAAGGTAAGTCCGGCAGCATAGGTATGACCACCGAAATTGAGCAGGAGGTCGCGGCAACTCTTGATGGCTGAGTAGATGTCAAATCCCGTTACGCTACGTGCTGAACCTGTAGCCATATCACCATCCCGGGTCAGAACAATGGTAGGGCGGAAGTAGATTTCGGTGAGTCGGGAAGCAACAATGCCAATGACTCCCTTTTTCCAGCCTTCATCATAGAGCACGATGCTGGAATTGTGTTTCATGCTTTCCAGACGCGATACGATGCCGTTGGCTTCTTCAGTCATCTGCTTGTCTATATCTTTGCGCTGCTCATTGTATTCATTGATGTGTCTGGCCATGCGCAGGGCTGAGGAATAGTCTCTTTCTACCAGCAGATCTACGCTCAGCTTGCCGTTCTCCATTCTGCCTGAAGCATTGATGCGGGGACCAATCTTGAACACAATATCGCTCATAGAGAGCTCGCGTCCGTTCAGTCCGCAGATGTCGATGATGGATTTCAGACCGATACTTGGGTTGGTATTCAGTAACTTAAGACCATGGAAGGCGAGTATTCTGTTCTCATCTACCACCGGCACAATGTCGGCAGCAATACTCACGGCGCAGAAGTCGAGCAGAGGAATGAGCCTGGAGAACGGAATGTTGTTGTTCTTGGCAAAAGCCTGCATAAACTTGAATCCTACACCGCATCCGCAGAGATGCTTGAATGGGAATGGATCGTCAGGACGCTTCGGATTGAGTATGGCCACAGCAGGTGGCATCACATCGTCAGGAACGTGATGGTCGCAGATGATGAAGTCTATTCCCAGACTCTTGGCATATTCTATCTCCTGAATAGCCTTGATTCCGCAGTCTAGAATAATAATCAGTTTTACACCAGTCTGATGAGCAAAATCAATTCCTTTCTTACTCACTCCGTAACCTTCGTCGTAGCGGTCGGGAATGTAGTAGTCGATGTTTGAATAGAATTGCTGCAAGAATTTGTACACCAGGGCAACGGCGGTGCATCCGTCTACGTCATAGTCTCCGTAAACAAGGATACGTTCCTTTCTACCCATAGCATCGTTCAGGCGGTCTACGGCAATATCCATGTCTTTCATCAGGAATGGATTGATGAGATCTGAGAGTTGTGGACGGAAGAACCGTTTGGCTGCAGACTCTGTCGTAATCTCGCGCTTGATGAGCAAATGGGCAAGAACTGGGCTCATATTTAGCTTGGCGCCTAATTCTTCAGCTGCTTTTTGCTGTTCAGGTGTTGGTGATTCGTAATTCCATTTAAAATGCATTTTAATTATTTTTTATTTCTGCCCCCAAAGTTACGAAAATAAAATGACAAAAGGAAATGTTTAGGGAGGAATTTTACTAAATTACCTAGAAATAAGTAAAAATAAGACTTGTTGGCAACCCAAAATAAGTAAATAAGAGATTTTCTTGGCAACAAAAAAGGCAGCAAACTCATCGGTTTGCTGCCCCTTGAATATTTTTGTTTAGGAGAATGTCCATAGAAAACCTATAGACTATAAACTTTTAACTATTAAAACTCTCCTAGATTCCGAGCTTCTTGCGGATGTCCTTAGGAAGGGCGTTCTTGTTAACCATGAAGTCCATAGTCTTGTAAGCTACGAAAGCCTTGGTCATGTACCAGGTTCCCTTGTAGTCACCATACTCGCCCCAAGAGTTCTTAACCATGTAGTACTCCTTGCCGTTCTGATCCTTAGCGATACCGTAGATGTGCATACCGTGGTCATCAGTTGTCTCCCAATTGTCGAATGCTTCCTGACGCATAGCCTGTGTAGGAACAATCTCAGGAGCATTTACGCCGAGAGAATCAAACTTCTCCTTTTTCTCGTCCTTAGAGAGCTTGAACCAATGGTCAGCATCTGTACCGGCCATAGAGCGAACCTTCTTTACGTCGTAAGCGATACCGAGACCCTTGCGAGTGAAACCATCTTCTGTTACGTCACCGCCCCAAGCTACTGTGTAACCGTTGTTTACAGCGTTGTCGATGATCTTGCAGATGTCTTCCATAGGAACGTTGTAACTCAAAGGCCAGCGCCAGTTATCCTGTACCTCAACAGCAAACTTGCTCCACATTGGGTGGTGGGTGTAGCTGGTAATGGTTACATAATCATCAAGATTCAAACCGAGGCTCTGGCAGAAGCTCTGTGGAGTATACTGCTTGCCCTCGTATGTAAACTTCTCAGGAGCCTTACCGATGTAAGAGTCGATGATGCCCTGAAGACCGCTCTTCCAGGCTGGAGAAAGCTTCTTAGCTGTGCTCTTTGCTACTGCCTCTACGTATGGAGTCATTACGTTGAAGAACTCACCGAAGTTAGCCAAAGAGTCACCTGTCAATGAACCTGGTGCAGGCATGGCAGACTCAGGTACAATACCATAGTGCTGCAAAGCATAGAGTACATCGTAGGCGCTACCACCCTCAGAGAAGCTCACGTCGCCGTGCATTCTTACAGCCACTGTGGCGCGGTCCATATAAGTCTTGTTGGCTACGAACATTTCGCTGAGGTCGTAGGTCTTGCCTGTCTTCTTCAAGATTTCGCTTTCGAAGTAGCTGAGGGTAGAGTAAGCCCAGCACGTACCACTGCGGTTCTGGTCCTTGATGCTAGTGATAGGATTCTGCTTTACTACAGTAAATACAGGTTTGTTCTTTGCTACTTCTGCAGAGTCTGCAGCTTTCTTCGCATTTGCTCCTGTGGCTACCAAAGCCATCAAGGCTGCAACAATCATAGTTTTCTTCATGAATTCTTTTCTCTTTATATTAATGTTCTTGTTATATCTTCTCTCTGATTCCTTTTTCTGAAATGATTTCTCTTTCAGGAATTTTATTCCTTGTTGGCTGCCATGAACTCCTCAACATCTTTTGGATGATAAGGTATGCGGTCTTTGCCCAGGAATCTGCAACTATCTTTGGTGATGAGTACATCGTCCTCAATTCGGATACCACCGAAATCTTTATAGGTCTCAATCTTGTCGAAGTTGAGGAATTCTGCACAGTGACCGGATGCCTTCCAGTCGTCGATGAGGGCAGGGATGAAGTAAACTCCCGGCTCGTCGGTTACCACGAAACCTTCCTGCAGACGGCGACCCATACGCAGGCAGTTGGTACCGAATTGCTCCAGATTAGGGCGTACCTCTTCGTCGAAACCAACGTTAATCTGGTCGAGGTTCTCCATGTCGTGAACATCCATTCCCATCATGTGGCCCAAACCATGAGGCAGGAACATGGCGTGTGCTCCAGCCTTTACAGCCTCTTCTGTATCACCCTTTGCAAGTCCGAGCTCCTTCATGCGGTCGAAGAGCAGGCGGCAAACAGAGAAGTGTACGTCTGCCCATTTTACGCCTGGCTTGGCTACATCCAGTGCATGGTCGTGGCATTCTTCTACAATAGAGTAGATTTCCAACTGGCGCTGGCTGAACTTTCCGCTCACCGGCATGGTGCGGGTGTTGTCTGAACAGTAGTTGTTCATAGTTTCTGCACCTGCATCACAGAGTGCCAGTCTGCCTTCTTCCAGTACATTCATAGATGGATAACCATGCTGAATTTCACCGTGCTGACTGAAGATGGTTGGGAAACTGACCATGGCTCCGTAAGAGTGGGCAATGCCGCTTACCTGACCTGCAACATATTTTTCTGTCACACCCGGACGTACGAGCTTCATCGCTGTGGTATGCATCTTGTATCCGATGACAGCAGCACGCTCCAATTCCTCGATTTCTTCCTGGGTCTTAGTTGAACGCATCTTCACAACAGCCTTGATGAGGTCCATGCTGGCCTCTTCTTTCTGCTGGTTAGGATGGATGCCCAGAAGGTCGAATATCTGCAGTTTGATGTCGTAGCGGTAAGGTGGCAGGAAATGAATCTTGCGCTTCTTCGACATGGCGTCGTTGCAGATAGTCTTGAGCGTTTTCATAGGTGCTGAGTTGTGAACGCCTACCTGCGCTGCAAGATCGTGAACACTGTCAACGCTTCCGTACCATACGATGTCTACGAGGTCGATGTCATCGCCAATCAGGGTTTCAATATCGTTGTCTATATCTATCACACCTACCAGACCGTCGCGCTGCAATCCGAAATAATAGAGGAATGTCGAATCCTGACGGAAAGGGTAATATCCGTTATTAGGGAAATTACATGGTGAATTGTTGTTTCCGAAAAGTATAATTACGCCGCTTTTCACAAGCTTCTTCAGCTCCTGTCTGCGGCTGATGTAAGTCTCTTTGCTGAACATATTTTTAGTATTTTACATTATTTTGCTTGCAAAGTTAGCAATTATTTCCCAAAAAATACGTATCTTTGCAAGCAAAATTGAATAAAACGCGTAAATTTATAAATAATTAATATAAAAACGGCTTTTTGCTAGACAAAATGTAAGAAAATTGTCTATGCTGCGAGCAAAATATAATTATTTTCAGAATTTTAAAAGCAGAGAGTGTGTTATGAAATTGAATTTGAAAACAACAGGTTTGGTTCTTGAGGGAGGAGGCATGCGAGGGGTCTTCACCAGTGGGGTACTGGATGCCTTCATGAAGCATGATGTTCATTTCCCTTATACGGTGGCTGTATCGGCTGGGGCATGTAATGGCATGTCGTATATGAGCCGCCAACCTCGGCGTGCCCGTATCTCTAACATCGATTATCTGGCCCGATACCAGTATATCGGTATTCGCCATCTGGTGACTCAGGGGTGTATCTTCGACCGCAAATTGCTCTACGATAAGTTTCCGAACCAGCTCTTGCCTTTCGATTTTGATACCTATTTTAAGTATGCCGATGGTTTCGAGATGGTTACTACCAATTGTCTTACGGGCAAGGCTATGTATCTTTCCGAGAATCATGACAGGCAGCGTGCACTGGATGTTGTGCGTGCTTCCAGCAGTTTGCCATATGTGAGCAAGATTGTGGAAGTGGATGGCATTCCGATGTTGGATGGTGGTATTGCGGACAGTATTCCGGTACAGCACGCCATTGACATGGGGTGGCAACACAATGTGGTTGTCCTGACTCGCAACAAAGGATGGCGTGATATGGGCAAAGACCATAAGATACCTTATTTATATAAGAACTATCCTCGCCTGCGTGTGGCTCTGAGTCACCGTCATCGGGCTTATAACGAACAGATCCAGCTTGTAGATGATCTGGAGGCTGCGGGTAAGATTACCTGTATCCGTCCAATCCGTCCGTTGGAAGTTGGCAGAATAGAGAAGGATACCGATAAACTGGAACGCCTCTACGAAGAAGGTTTCATGCTGGGTGAGGCTTTCTGCGAAAAATGCGTAGAAAAAGAATAATATTAATAAGGTGTAGTTGATAAATAAGGTGTAGAGTTTTAGTATATGGCTTGAGAATGAGTAGAACGGTGATTTTTAGGAACGGATTACACCGTGCCTAAAAATCACCGTTCTGGGTATGATAGTAATCAGCAATGATTTCTTCTTATTTCAGTAGGTCAGGGCGCAGGCGCTTGGTTCTTTCCATGGCCTGGTCGAATTCCCACTGGCGAATCTTGGCTTCGTTGCCACTGAGCAGAATCTCCGGAACCTTCCATCCCTTGTAGTCGGCAGGACGGGTGTAGATAGGGGCGGCAAGAATGTCGTCCTGGAAACAGTCGGAAAGTGCGCTCTGTTCGTCGCTGATAACACCCGGAACCAGTCGGATGACGGCATCTGAGATGATGGCTGCAGCAAGTTCGCCACCCGTCAGCACATAATCACCTACACTGATTTCTCGGGTAATGAGATGGTCGCGCACACGCTGGTCAATACCCTTGTAGTGACCGCAGAGGATGATGAGGTTACCCTGCATCGACATTTCGTTGGCTATCTTCTGGTTGAAAGTTTCACCATCTGGCGAAACGTAAATCACGTCATCATACTCGCGCTCTGCCTTCAGTGCAGCAATGCAACGGTCTATTGGTTCACATTGCATCACCATGCCGGCACTTCCGCCGTATGGATAGTCGTCCACACGCTTCCATTTATCTAATGTGTAGTCACGCAGATTGTGCAGATGAATCTCCGCTAGACCCTTCTTCTGCGCACGTGCCAGAATGGACTCATTGAAGAATCCCTCCAGCATCTCTGGTAATACTGTAATAATGTCTATTCTCATAACATCTGCAAAAATAATAAATAATGCGGAGAGTACCAAAAATTTTTGCTTTTTCTTTCATTTTAACTCCTCTTTTCTTCACTTTCCTTTCTTTTTTTCTCTGTTTTCCTGCCTTTCCGTAGCCATTCTTGTCTTTTCATATCATGATCCTATTTTTCCGGAAAAAGAGAGTGATTAACGTATAAATATGCAACAAAACTATCAAAAAATAGAAAAATCATATCAAAATGATAAATTTTCGATAAAACATGCTACTATTTGTAGAAAAAGTTGTATTTTTGCAAACAGAATTGCTCGAAAGAGTGTATAATTAATTAAAATTGTGAACAAGATGATATTGGACATTGAAATGCTGAGAAGCTTTTACGCTTCGTATTCGGAAAGTGTAGCCCAGGCTAAGGCTACGGTGAAACGACCTCTTACTTATGCCGAGAAGGTGCTCTTTGCACATCTTTTCGACCCAACACAGTTGCGATCATATAAAAGAGGTGTGGAATATGTTGACTTCCGACCTAATCGCGTGGCGATGCAGGATGCGACTGCGCAAATGGCACTCTTGCAGTTCATGAATGCGGGTAAGGACAAGGTGGCCGTACCTGCTTCCGTACATTGTGATCACTTGATTCGTGCCGATGTGGGCGCAACACAAGATCTTCCTGAGGCTTGCAAAACCAATAAGGAGGTTTACGACTTCCTGAAGTCTGTTTCTCAGAAATACCATATCGGATTCTGGGGACCTGGTGCCGGAATCATCCATCAGGTAGTGCTCGAAAACTATGCATTCCCTGGAGGTATGATGGTGGGTACCGATTCTCATACTCCTAATGCCGGCGGTCTCGGCATGGTGGCAGTAGGTGTAGGTGGTGCTGATGCCGTAGATGTGTTGACCGGTCAGCCTTGGGAACTCAAGATGCCACGTCTCATTGGTGTGCATCTCACAGGTAAACTCTCTGGCTGGGCCACTCCTAAGGATGTGATTCTCGAAATCCTCGGCATCCTTACCGTAAAGGGCGGAACCAATGCCATCCTCGAATACTTCGGCGAGGGATTGGACAGCATCTCTACCACCGGCAAGGCTACCATCTGTAACATGGGAGCCGAATTGGGTGCCACATGCTCTATCTTCCCATTCGACCAGAATGCCAGCGAGTATCTCCGCAAGACAGGCCGTGAAGAAATTGCATCTCTCGCACAGATGAATGCAGCCGAACTCCGTGCTGATGATGAGGTGTTGGCAGATCCGTCTGCTTTCTACGACCAGATTGTTGAAATCGACCTTTCTAAGGTTGAACCTCATCTTAACGGTCCGTTCACTCCAGATGCAGCCACACCAATCTCTCACATGAAGGCAAAAGGTCCTGCCAACGATTATCCGATGGTAGTAGAAGTCGGATTGGTAGGTAGCTGTACCAACTCTTCTTATCAGGACTTGGCCCGTGCTGCCAGCATTGCCCGTCAGGCTTATGAAAAAGGTATTGAGGTGAAGGGACAGCTTATCATCAACCCGGGTTCAGAGCAGATTCGCTATACAGCCGAGCGTGATGGTATCCTCGATGATTTCAAGAAGATTGGAGCCCTCATCATGACCAATGCCTGCGGTCCTTGCATCGGACAGTGGAAGCGTCATACCGACGATAATACGCGCAAGAATGCCATCGTCACTTCTTTCAACCGAAACTTCCGCCGCCGTGCTGATGGAAATCCTAATACGTTTGCCTTCATCGGCAGTCCAGAACTCACCGTGGCTCTCACCATTGCGGGCCGTCTCGACTTCAATCCGGCTACTGATACCTTGCTGGATAAGGATGGAAACAGCGTGATGCTCGATGCGCCTACAGGTTTCACCTTCCCTCCTAAGGGCTTTGCCGTAGAAGATAAGGGATTCATTGCCCCAAGCGAAGAAAATGCCAATGTAGAGGTAGTCATTGCGCCTGACAGCAACCGACTCCAGAAACTTGCTCCGTTTGCTCCATGGGATGGAAAAGACCTGACAGATATGCCGCTTCTTATCAAAACCGAGGGCAAATGTACCACCGACCACATCTCTATGGCGGGTCCTTGGCTGAAGTTCCGTGGACATTTGCAGAACATCTCCGACAACCTTTTAATGGGTGCCGTTAATGCCTTTAACGGTGAGAGCAATAAGGTGAAGAACCAGTTGGATGGTGCTTATGTCGAGGTTTCTACCGCTGCCAAGGCTTACAAGGCAAAAGGCATCAGCAGCATCGTGGTGGCAGAGGATAACTATGGTGAAGGTTCTTCCCGTGAGCATGCAGCTATGGAGCCTCGTTTCCTCAACGTGAAGGTGATTCTCGCCAAGAGTTTCGCCCGCATCCACGAAACCAACCTGAAGAAGCAGGGTATGCTTGCCCTCACATTCTGCAACAAGGATGATTATAATAAGGTGCAGGAGGACGACCGCATCTCTTTGACAGGTTTGAAGGGGTTTGCTCCAGGTTCTAAACTCACCGTCACCCTGAAGCACAAGGATGGTTCTGAGGATAGTTTCGAGGTTGAGCATACTTATAATGATACACAGATTGCATGGTTTAAGGCTGGTTCTGCATTGAACTTTGCTGCAAAGAAATAATAGTTGTAGCCATGCAGCTAAAAAAGTAACAGTTATGAATAAAGAATATTTAATATATAAATTAAGCGATGAGGTAAAAAACTCATGCAAGATTGATAAGGATGCATTCAAGAAGTTCAATGTGAAGCGTGGACTTCGTAATGAGGATGGCTCTGGTGTGTTGGTCGGACTGACCAATATCGGTAATGTAGTGGGTTATGAGCGCGATGCAGAAGGTAAGTTGACTCCTACAGAAGGTAAACTTTATTATCGTGGTTATGAACTTGATGACCTGGTAACTCCTCTCTTGAAGGAGAAGCGCTTCGGATTCGAGGAAGTAGCCTTCCTGCTGCTCTCGGGCCAGTTGCCTGATAAGGAGGAATTGGATGCTTTCAAGGAACTTTTGAACGATAATATGCCGCTTGATCATCGTACGATCACCCATATCATCGAGCTGGAAGGCAGCAACATCATGAACATCCTGGCCCGTTGTGTGCTCGAAATGTACACCTTCGATCCGAATCCGGATGACATCAGCCGTGATAATCTGATGCGCCAGAGCATTGAGTTGATTGCCAAGTTCCCAACCATCATTGCTTATGCATACAATATCTACCGTCACTCTGTTCAGGGTAGAAGTCTACATATTCGTCATCCTCGTGAGAATCTCTCTATTGCAGAGAACTTTCTTTATATGATGAAGCATGAAAACTATTCCGAACTGGATGCCCGTACGCTCGACCTTCTCCTGATTATCCAGGCAGAACATGGTGGTGGTAACAACTCAACCTTTACAGTACGTGTAACATCTTCTACCCGTACAGATACTTACAGTTCTATTGCTGCTGGTATCGGTAGTTTAAAGGGTCCTTTGCATGGTGGTGCCAATATCAAGGTTATCAATATGTTCCACCACTTGAAAGAAGCTATCAAGGATTGGGGTAATGTAACTGAACTTGATACTTACCTTAAGCGAATGCTCAACAAGGAGGCTTATGACAAGACAGGTCTCATTTATGGTATCGGTCATGCGGTCTATACTTTGAGCGACCCACGTGCCGTTGAATTGAAGCGTCTGGCTGGTGAACTTGCCAAGGAAAAGGGGAGAGAAGACGAGTATAATTTCCTGAAGCTGATAGAGCAGGAAGGTATCAAATGTCTGCAGGAACACCGTGGAGGCAGCAAGCCAGCGTGTGCAAATCTTGATTTCTACAGTGGCTTTATCTATGAAATGATTGGTTTGCCACAGGAAATCTATACACCTATTTTCGCCATGGCACGTATCGTGGGTTGGACAGCCCATCGTATTGAAGAACTCAATTTTGAAGGCCGTCGTATTATCCGTCCTGCATATAAGAATATTCTTGGCGAACTGGAGTATAAGCCACTTAATGAGAGATAAAATTCCTCTTTGTTATTATACAAGAAAGGCAATGCCCGTCGTAGGGTGTTGCCTTTTCCTGTCTATATACAAGCAGGCTATTGTCAAGTGATGCAGTGAAGTTTTTGTTTTGACCATTAGAATTAATATACGTTAAATATTCAAAGTAGTATGTTGTAATTTTGGAGAAATGAATAATTATTCTTATCTTTGTAGCCGAAAAGTATAAGTATTGAAGTTTTAACCGTCTAGTTTTAAGACAAAACAGTAAATGGATTGCATGGAAAAAGAATTTGAAGATTACTGGAATAAGCACCAGAAAAGATTAATATTGAATGCTCCAAAAGCACTACGCGATGAATATATCGAATCAACCAAGCTTGACAGCCCGATAGATTGGGTCTGTTTTATCCTGCCTGTGGCTTTGGGCATTGGCCTCCAGCCAATTTTGGATATTCAGAGTGAGATTCTCTCTTGGGCAGTAGTATTGCTTATTGTGGTAGTTTGTTTTGCGGTGATGCAGCTGGTTAAGCCTATGTTGCAGAAAAAGAAATCTACCATACAAGTGGTCAAGAGCATTAAAGCTTTTTATTATGAAGTATACAAGAAAAATGGTTTAAAGAAATTAGAGCCTTGGAATTAGATTCCAAGGCTTTTTTGTTTATTGAAACCATTATATAATCATGAAATCACTCATCACATCATCCGATATGTAAAGACCTTCCCGAGTGAGGGAGAGCCTGCCGTTCTTTATTTTCATCAGTCCCCGGCTGATATGCGACTGGGCTTCCTGGAGCAGTCTGTCTGCCAGTTCTTTTCCGAATTCCTGCTCCATCTTCATGAGGTTTATTCCGTCGCTTGTTCGCAAGGCGGTTGTTATCAGATCGTTGTATCGGGTGGAAATATCTAGCTGTTCACTCTCAGAAGGCAGAATGCCATCGCCGATGCTTCGAATATAAGTCTGGATATTTTCGATATTCCAGCTGCGCTGCTTCCTATTGTAGGAGTGGGCGGCTGCTCCTATTCCGATATATGGTACCTCGTGCCAGTAACTGCTGTTGTGACGTGAACGGAAGCCCGGACGGGCAAAATTGCTGATTTCATAATGTTCGTAGCCTGCTCCAGTAAGCTGGTCTATCAGGGTTTCATACATCTTGCGACTGGTTTCTTCATCTATTTCGCTAATCTTTCCCTGTTTCAGCATATGGTAGAGGGGAGTTCCCTCTTCGTACATCAGACTGTAGGCAGATATGTGTTCCACATCCAGCTGTATGGCGTGCCTGATATCGCTCATCCATTGGGAAAGAGATTCTTCGGGGAATCCGAACATCAGGTCGATACTGATATTGCGGATGCCGATGTTACGGAGTCGGGTGACGGCTTCTTCTACCTCTCCGGCATTATGACGGCGATGCAGAAAGCGTAAACGCTCGTTACAGAAGGTCTGTGCCCCCATGCTGATGCGGTTGATGGGGAGTTGCTTCAGCGTTTCACAGAAATCGCCGGTAACATCGTCCGGATTGCATTCCATCGTGATCTCCATATTCTCTGCCAGCGTATAGTTTTTTCTGATAGCAGAGAAAATCTGGTTGAGTTGGGAGCCGTTGAGCTGACTCGGGGTTCCACCGCCCAGATAGATGGTTTCGATAGTTTCATTGCTTCCGAGAGCGGCTTTTGCCGGGCGCATCTGCATCTCCCGGCAGAGAGCATCAGTGTAATCATCCCTTAACTTGAGGGAGGTGGTACTGTAAAAACCGCAGTAGATGCACCGGCTTTCACAAAAGGGGATATGTATGTATAGTCCTGCCATATTTCTGAACTTCTTTTTCTATATATAATAAGGTGTAAAGACAAAAACATGTCTAAACAAAGTGCAAAAGTACTAATATGTTTTAAAAAACAGAAGTTTTTTGCCCAAAACTTTTGGCAATGTGCGATTTTTTTTGTACTTTAGTAGCATGAAACAGAAAAAACCGGTGGTTTGACTGTGGATTGCAACTAGCAAATTTAAGTATAACCCTTAAAAATCTATAAGCGTCATGAGAGTTTATCAGACAAATGAGATTAAAAACATTGCGCTGTTGGGCAGTGCGGGTAGCGGCAAGACTACACTTGCCGAGAGTATGTTATTTGAAGCAGGCGTTATCAAGCGTAAAGGCTCTGTAGAAGCGAAAAATACGGTGAGCGACTACTTCCCAGTTGAGTTGGAATACGGCTACTCTGTGTTCCCTACAGTTTTTCATGTAGAGTGGAACAACAAGAAGCTTAACATTATAGATTGCCCAGGTAGCGATGATTTCGTGGGAGGTGCCATTACATCTCTCAATGTTACCGATCAGGCAGTTATCCTTATCAATGGTCAGTATGGTCTAGAAGTAGGTACACAGAACAACTTCCGTTATACAGAGAAGTTGGGCAAACCTGTCATCTTCCTGGTAAACCAGCTCGACTCAGACAAGTGCGACTTTGATAATATCATAGCCACCATGAAGGACATTTATGGTTCTAAGTGTGTGCAGATACAATATCCTATCGAGACCGGTTCAGGCTTCAATGCTCTCATTGACGTCTTATTGATGAAAAAATATTCCTGGAAGCCTGAGGGCGGTGCTCCTATTATTGAAGATATTCCAGAAGAGGAAATGGAGAAAGCCATGGAACTTCATACGGCTCTTGTAGAGGCTGCAGCCGAGAACGATGAAGGACTGATGGAGAAGTTCTTCGAGAGCGAGAGTCTGACAGAAGATGAACTTCGCGAGGGCATCCGCAAGGGATTGGTTACCCGTAGCATCTTCCCTGTATTCTGCGTTTGTGCAGGTAAGTCGATGGGCGTTCACCGCCTGATGGAGTTCCTGGGCAATGTGGTTCCTTTCGTAAGCGAGATGCCGAAACTGCATAATACACGTGGTGAGGAAATTACGCCAGACAGCAATGGTCCTGAGAGTGTTTACTTCTTCAAGACTGGTATGGAACCTCATATCGGTGAGGTTAGCTACTTCAAGGTGATGAGCGGCTCTATCAAGAATGGTGACGACCTGACTAATGCAGATCGTGGCTCCAAGGAGCGTATCGGACAGATTTATGCCTGTGCGGGTGCCAACCGTGTGCCTGTAGAGCAGTTGAATGCTGGTGATATCGGCTGTACCGTGAAGATGAAGGACGTGAAGACTGGCAATACCCTTAATGGTAAGGGAGCTGAGTGGCGTTTCGACTTCATTAAATATCCTAACCCTAAGTATTCACGTGCTATCAAGGCTGCCAATGTTCAGGATACAGAGAAACTGATGGCTGCACTCCTGAAGATGCGCCAGGAAGACCCTACTTGGATTGTTGATCAGAGCAAGGAATTGCGTCAGGTAATCGTAAGAGGACAGGGTGAGTTCCATCTCCGCACGCTGAAGTGGCGTCTGGAAAACAACGAAAAACTCAATGTGACTTTCGAAGAGCCACGTATTCCTTATCGTGAGACTATTACCAAGAAGGCTCGTGCTGACTACCGCCATAAGAAACAGAGTGGTGGCTCTGGTCAGTTTGGTGAGGTGCATCTCATTGTTGAACCATACGCAGAAGGTATGCCTGATCCTACGTCATTTACCTTCAACGGTCAGGAGTTCAAGATGAATATCAAGAGCCGTGAAGAGGTTAGTTTGCCATGGGGTGGTAAACTGGTATTCCTCAACTCTGTGGTTGGTGGTGCCATTGATGCCCGCTTCATGCCAGCTATTCTGAAGGGTATTATGGACTGTATGGAACATGGTCCGTTGACGGGCAGTTATGCACGTGATGTACGTGTCATCGTTTATGATGGTAAGATGCACCCAGTAGATAGTAATGAACTTTCGTTCATGCTTGCTGCCCGCCATGCGTTCAGCGATGCCTTCAAACAGGCTGGTCCGAAGATTCTGGAGCCTATCTATGATCTTGAGGTTTATGTGCCTGCTGATTTCATGGGTGATGTGATGAGTGATCTCCAGGGACGTCGTGCTCTCATTATGGGTATGGACAGCGAGGCCGGTTACCAGAAGTTGAGTGCCAAGATTCCTTTGAAGGAACTTGCCAGCTATTCCATCTCTCTGAGTTCATTGACAGGTGGACGTGCTTCATTCACTACCAAGTTTGCCAGCTACGAGTTGGTTCCTTCCGACATTCAGAGTAAGCTGATTGCGGATCATGAGGCAGAATTGGAGAAGGATGCTGAATAGCAATTGTTAGGTTAGAGAAAAATCTCTCTTATATAAATTAAAATTTTATGTTGATATGACCAATATGGGGAAGTGTGCATGTGATATGTATGCTTCCTCTCTTTTTTTATGAAAAATGAAAATTTAGTTTTATATACGAAACTAAAAATACGGAAAAATGTTAAAAACTAGAAAGAGTAAATAATTAATTAACGATTTTAAGTTAACTGATTAAGAAATTTCTTATCTTTGCCCCCATGAAGAAGAAAACGATTTGGACCATAGCCATTATCATGGGCTTTTCGTTCCTTGCGCTGCTTTACTTGCAGCTCAGTTACATCCAGGAGATGGTAAACATGAAGAAGGAACAGTTTGACGAGTCGGTCAACAGAGCCCTGTATCAAGCTTCAAGAAATTTGGAGCTTAATGAAACTCTGCGCTATCTCGAAAAGAATGTCAACGAGACAGAACGTAAGGCCAATAAAGATAAGAATAAGGGAACAGCAGTTTATTCAACTTTCGAGCTGAAGACAAATGCCACACATCCTGGCAATATGCCGAAGGCGATGATACTGCGTAGCGATAAGAATTCGCTGACAGAAACACAGAAGTCGCTTCAGGAAATCGTGAAGAACCGCTATGTCTATCAGAAAGCGTTGCTGGATGAGGTGGTATATTCTATCCTTTATTCGGCATCAGACAAGCCGCTGAAGGAAAGAATCAACTTCAAGCAGCTCGATCAGGACCTCAAGGCTGAGATGATGAATAATGGTATCAACATACCTTATCATTTCACCGTGACTACCCAGGATGGACGAGAGGTTTACCGCTGTCCTGACTATACGGACGAGGGTGAGGAATACAGCTACTCACAGGTGCTCTTCCGCAACGACCCACAGTCGAAGATGGGTGTAGTAAGGGTGCATTTCCCGGATATGAACAGCTATATCTTCTCCAGTGTGCGCTTTATGATTCCTAGTGTCATCTTCACGCTGGTACTGCTGATTACCTTCATCTTTACCATTGTGGTTATCTTCAGACAAAAGAGATATACTGAGATAAAGAACGACTTCATCAATAATATGACCCACGAACTGAAGACGCCGATTGCCAGTATCAGTCTGGCAGCGCAGATGCTCAATGATACCTCGGTAGCAAAGAGTGAACAGATGCAGAAACATCTGGGTAACGTGATCAACGATGAATCGAAGCGTCTTCGTTTCCTGGTAGAAAAGGTATTGCAGATGAGTATGTTCGACCGCAAGAAGGCGGTGTTCAAGAAGAAAGAACTCGATCTGAACGAGATGGTTGAGAATATTGCCAATTCCTTCTCGCTCCGCGTTGAGCATACTGGCGGAAAGGTCTATACCGATATCGAAGCCATCGATTCGGGACTATATGTTGACGAGGTGCATTTCCAGAATGTCATCTTCAATCTGATGGACAATGCTGTGAAATACCGCAAGCCAGACGAGCCGCTTAACATTACGATGAAGACCTGGAATGATGAAGAACATCTGTATCTCTCGATTACGGATACCGGTCTGGGTATGAAGAAGGAGAATCTGAAGAAGATATTCGACAAGTTCTACCGCGTACATACGGGCAATGTCCATGATGTGAAGGGATTCGGACTGGGACTGGCTTATGTCAAGAAGATAGTAGATCTTCATGATGGTGAAATTAAGGTAGATAGCGAATTGGGAAAGGGTACAACCTTTACCATCAAGTTGCCGGTGATTCACAGTTAAGGCTTGAAGAAACAGAATAAAGAATTAAAAGAATATTAATAATTTTAAAGAATAAAGATATGGAAGAGAAAATTAAAATCTTGCTTTGCGAGGACGATGAAAATTTAGGTATGTTGCTTCGCGAATATTTGCAGGCAAAGGGATTTACCACAGTTCTGTGCCCTGATGGCGAGGTAGGTTATAAGGAATTCAATAAGAATAAGTTTGATATTGCAGTACTCGACGTGATGATGCCAAAGAAGGACGGCTTTACCCTGGCACAGGAAATTCGTCAGACCAATGCCGACCTCCCAATCATCTTCCTTACTGCCAAGACATTGAAGGAAGATATCCTTGAAGGTTTCAAGATTGGTGCTGATGATTATATCACCAAACCATTCTCTATGGAAGAATTAGTATTCCGTGTAGAGGCTATTCTCCGCCGCGTACGTGGCAAGAAGAGCAAGGAGTCTACCATGTATCACATTGGTGACTTTACCTTCGATACACAGAAGCAGCTTCTTACCATTGGTGACAAGCAGACTAAACTTACCACCAAGGAGAATGAACTTCTTGCTTTGCTCTGTGCTCACTCTAATGAAATTCTGCAGCGCGATTTTGCTCTGAAGACCATCTGGATTGATGACAATTACTTCAATGCACGCTCAATGGATGTTTATATCACCAAACTCCGTAAGCATTTGAAGGACGATCCTCAGATTGAAATCATCAATATCCATGGTAAGGGATACAAACTGATAGTTCCTAACGAAGATTAAATGATTCTGTAATTGGGAAAAGATTCTCAAAGATATAAAAAGGATAAGTCGGTGATCGGCTTATCCTTTTTTTAATGAATATACAAATCCTGCTATTCCTGCCAGGATGAAAAAGAGACCTGCGAAGAGTGCGCTGTTTCCCTTGATAGAAAACGCAAAGCTGGCCACCATCAGCAGGACGCCTAAAACGATGAAAGCCATGCCCATAGATGGTAGGGTATGGAGCAGAGTAATCAGTTTCTTATTCATTTTTGCCATATTCTTTACAATTTAGAGGTTGTTTTTATACTATTAACAATTATTTTGTGCAAAAGTACGAAAAATATTTGGTTAATTCAAGAAAAAGTCGTAATTTTGCACCGCAATTCGTGAAAAGGCTGTGTTTTCGCACACATTTTCCGGTTTGCATGAGAATTTTTATATTAATATTTAATCATTTAAAGTAGTATGAATCAATACGAAACCGTTTTCATTTTGACTCCCGTTTTGTCTGATGAACAGATGAAGGAAACGGTCGCTAAGTTCGAGAAGGTACTCACCGATAATGGTGCTGAGATTCTGAACAAAGAGGCTTGGGGTTTGAAGAAGTTGGCTTACAACATCGAGAAGAAGACATCAGGCTTCTACAGCTTGGTTGAGTTCAAGGCTGAGCCAACTGTTATCGCTAAGCTCGAAACAGCTTATCGCCGCGACGAGAAAGTAATTCGTTACATGACTGTTAAACTTGACAAGTATGCTGCCGCTTACGCAGAGAAGCGTCGTGCAAAGCTTGGTAAAAAAGAGGAGGCTTAATCATGGCAGATCAGAAATCAGAAATCCGTTATTTGACTGCTCCTTCTATCGACACAAAGAAGAAGAAGTATTGCCGTTTCAAGAAGAGCGGTATTAAGTACATCGACTACAAGGATCCAGAGTTCTTGAAGAAGTTCTTGAACGAGCAGGGTAAAATCCTTCCACGTCGTATCACAGGTACATCTTTGAAGTATCAGCGCCGTGTAGCACAGGCTGTAAAGCGTGCTCGCCAGATCGCTTTGCTTCCTTACGTAACCGATTTGATGAAGTAATTTAAGGAGGATAAAGAAGAATGGAAATTATTTTGAAGCAAGATATTATCGGTCTTGGATATAAGAACGATATCGTAAATGTAAAGAGTGGTTATGGTCGTAACTTCCTTATCCCTACAGGTAAGGCTGTTATCGCATCTCCATCTGCTAAGAAGCAGTTGGCTGAGGATTTGAAGCAGCAGGCTCACAAGCTTGAGGCTATCAAGGCTGAGGCTGTTAAGAAGGGCGAGGCTCTCGAGGGCATCGTTCTTACTATTGCTGCTAAGGTGAGCGCTACTGGTCAGCTCTATGGCTCAGTTAACGCTGCAACTGTTGCTGAGGAACTCGCTAAGAAGGGCATCGAGGTTGATCGCAAGATTATCACTATGAAGGATGCTAAGAAGGTTGGTGAGTACGAGGCTACTGTACACTACCACAAGGAGGTTGAGGTTAAGGTTCCAGTTAACGTTGTTGCTGAGAACGCTCCTGTTGCAGCTCCTGCTGCTGAGGAGGCTCCAGTTGAGGCACCTGCTGAGGCTGCAGCTGAGGAAGAGGCTCCAGCAGCTGAATAATCCTAGCTCAATCAATTTGTATGAAGTACGATATTTTTCGCACTGTAAAGCAAATTAATATAAAGATCCCTTTTGCCGAAAGGCATTAGGGATTTTTTTATGCCTGTTCCGCATTCAGAATGGAAAGTTTTTACCATTCTTGTAGTAATTTAGAATATATAACTTTATTTTTTAATATTCTCTGCTGATTCTCAGAATTTTATTGTACCTTTGCAGTCGGATTCAAAGAATTCATGTATATTGCAGGAATATTTATTATAAACTAAAAAATATAAGGATAAAATGAAAGCATTTGTTTTCCCTGGACAGGGTTCTCAGTTCGTAGGTATGGGTAAGGACCTCTACGATAACAACGCATTGGCAAAAGAACTTTTCGATAAGGCCGACGAGATTCTCGGCTTCAAGATTACTGATATCATGTTCGCCGGAACCGACGATCAGTTGAAGGAAACTAAGGTTACCCAGCCTGCTGTATTCCTCCATTCTGTTATCTCTGCTCTTTGCCTGGGTGAGGAGTTCAAGCCAGCTATGGTTGCTGGTCACTCTCTCGGTGAGTTCTCTGCATTGGTTGCTGCCGGTGCTATGGCTTTCGAGGATGGTTTGAAACTTGTTGCTGCCCGTGCCAATGCTATGCAGAAGGCTTGCGAGGCTAACCCTGGTACCATGGCTGCCATCATCGGTTTGCCAGATGAGAAGGTTGAGGAAGTCTGCGCTGAGGTAAGTACAGAAGGTAACGTGGTAGTTGCTGCTAACTACAACTGCCCTGGTCAGCTCGTTATCTCTGGTAACGTAGATGCTATCAATGCTGCTTGCGAGAAGCTGAAGGCTGCCGGTGCTAAGCGTGCATTGCCTTTGAAGGTTGGTGGTGCTTTCCACTCTCCATTGATGCAGCCAGCTAAGGATGAACTTCAGGCTGCCATCGAGAAGACTACATTCTCTGCTCCTAAGTGCCCGGTTTACCAGAATGTAGACGGTAAGCCTCATACTGATCCAGCTGAGATTCAGCAGAACCTCATCGCACAGCTTACAAGCTCTGTACGTTGGACTTCATCTGTACAGGCTATGATTGCTGATGGTGCTGATGACTTTACAGAGTGTGGTCCTGGCAAGGCATTGCAGGGCATGATTGGCCGCATCGACAAGAATGTTGCCGCTCATGGTATTGCTTAATCAACAATAACACTATTCAACGTTTTATCTTTTCAGCAAAGGCGTTGTTGGAAAGGTAAAACGTTTCATTTTTTTTAGTAAAGCCGCTAAATGAAGGAAAAAGTTATTATATACCAGGTTCTCCCACGACTCTTCGGAAACCAGAATACAACCTGTAAGGAAAATGGTACCATCGAAGAAAATGGTTGCGGAAAGCTGAATAATTTCTCAGATGAAGTTCTGGCTCGCATCCACGATATGGGATTTACACATATTTGGTATACGGGTGTGATTCGTCATGCCACTCAGACAAACTACTCTTCTTATGGAATTCCTACTCAGCATGCAGAGGTAGTGAAGGGAAAAGCAGGTTCGCCATATGCTATTACCGACTACTATGATATCGATCCAGACTTGGCTGTGAATGTCAGTATGAGAATGAAAGAGTGGGAGCAGCTGATAGAGCGTACTCACAAGGCTGGTATGAAAGTAATCATGGATTTCGTTCCGAACCATGTAGCCCGAGAGTATCATTCCATTTGCAAACTAACAGGTGTACGGGATTTGGGAGAAGATGATGATCCGAACATGCACTTCTCTACCAGGAATAATTTCTATTATGCATGGGGCGATTTGGATTTGAATGAAATCCGTCGTTCCAAACCAGAGTTCAAGGCTTTTTCTGCGAAAGATGCCAAGATTTATGAACCTTATACCGAGAGCCCAGCCAGAGCTACAGGAAACGACCGGTTTGATAACCATCCTGGCTGTAACGACTGGTATGAGACCGTGAAACTCAATTACGGTGTAGATTACTGTGATGCAGGAGGCAGAAGCTATCATTATGAACCAGTGCCAAACACATGGGGCAAGATGACAGATATCCTCCTCTTTTGGGCAAGCAAGGGTGTTGATGGCTTCCGCTGTGATATGGCAGAAATGGTGCCAACGGCATTCTGGTCATACGCTACAGGGATATTGAAGGCGAAGTATCCTCATATCGTTGTTATCGGCGAGGTTTATGATCCTAACCAGTACCGCAACTATGTAAAGGCTGGTTTCGATTATCTTTATGACAAAGTAGGAATGTATGATTGCTTGCGTGGCGTGGTTCGTGGTGAGCGTCCGGCAGCCAGTATCACTCACGAGTGGCAGGTAGTGGATGATATCCGCGATCACATGCTCTATTTCCTTGAGAATCATGATGAGCAGCGCATCGCCAGCGATTTCTTCTGTGGCTCAGCCATGAAGGCGATTCCTGCTGCAGCCATGAGTCTCTTCTTCCAGAAGAATCCTTTCATGCTTTACAGCGGTCAGGAATTCGGCGAGAAGGGAATGGATGAGGAAGGATTCAGCGGCACGGATGGCCGTACCACGATATTCGACTATTGGAGTCCGGAAACTCTGGCGCATGCCTATCAGGATTCATCTGACTCGGCATTGAGTCAGGAGCAGAAATATCTGGCAGCCACTTATCGTCAGCTTCTTCGCTTCGCCAATGAAGAGAAAGCCATCCGCGAGGGTGAGACCTTCGATTTGATGTATGTGAATCCGGGTTCTGAGAATTTCGATCCCCGTACCAATTTCGCCTTCCTTCGCAAGAAGGATGATGAAGCCATGCTCATCGTACTTAACTTTGCTCAGGAGGCGCGCCAGCTGCAGGTTTGCATCCCTGGTCGTGCTTTCGATTTCTTCCATATTGCTGAAGAGGAAGTGCTGGTAACAGAACTGTTCTCGGGTGGTAAGAAGAAGGTTGAATTGAAGAAGGATGGTGTGTTCCCGATATCAATGGATGCTAACGGAGTAAGAATCTATAAATTCAATGTCAAGATGGAGGAAAGTGATATCATATTGAATGAGCATCATAAGGAGGAGTTCCCTCCTGCTCATACGGCTGAGCATCTGCTCAATCAGTTGATGGTTCGCCTGTTTGGCTGTGAGCGCAGCCGCAATGCACATATTGAGCGCAAGAAGAGTAAGATGACCTTCGTAGTCGATCACAAGCCTACCCGCCAAGAGGAGAAGGAGATTGAGACGGAGATGAATCGCCTGATAGAGCTTGATATGCCTGTTACTTACGAGTTTGTGGATCGTGACCACATTCCGGCTAACGTCAAGTTAGACCGTCTGCCGGATGATGCGAGCGAGACCTTGCGTCTGGTTCGTATCGGTGATTATGATGTTTGTCCATGTATCGGCAAGCATGTCCGTTCTACCGCCCAGATTGGCAAGTTCGTATTGCTTGGTACCAATTGGGATGAGCATGCGCATTCTTTGCGTATCCGCTTCAAGATTGTTCAGTAAAATATAAAATAAGCAGCAATGGAGTAGTAGCCATTGCTGCTTTTTTCTTGTATCATCATCGCTTCCTTTCTTCTTTCTTTCGCGCACATAAAAAGTTTTTTCTCAAAAAAAGTCTCAAAGTCTCATTATTTGTGGCTAAAACAGATGTATATAATTGATATATAATGGTTTATAAAAATGAGACTTTTCTGTTTATTTTACAAAGAAGTATCATAGAAGTATCATAAATTCAATAGAAGTATCATAAAACTCAGGTAAGTTGCTTGCAAAAAAGCCTTTTTTGAGGATTTATGTCTAGAAATACAGGCACAAAAACTAAGAAATGTCTAGTATTTCAGTTTTATAGAGTAGTTAGGAAAGTAAGCACATTGGCTGGTCTCTTAGTGCCCGTCACACGGTCACTAAGGGATCAAGTGACGGGCATCGATAGACCAAGTGTTGGGTACTCATTGCCCGTACTGCGGGCATTGAATGCCCATTTTATGGGGTGATTCTTGGGCACTATTTTGAGCAAGCAAATTGTAGTTTTCTATATTTAGTTGACTATAATTTCGTGTTTTTTTATGATGCATCATGGTGATTTAATGATACTTCTATTGAATTTATGATACTTCTATGATACTTCTTTGTAAATATATTTGGAAGTATCATTTTGTAATTCATTATGTATCAGTGATATATTTGTAAATAATGATACTTTGAGACTTTTTTCAAGAAAAAACATTTATGTGCGAGGATAAAGGGATGGGCGAATCTGCGTCATTTGTAAGCGGCTCTCACCCAGAAGGAGGTTGCCGAGCTTACGGGGCTTGGTTTGACCACCATCCACAAGTTTGAGAATGGTACAGCGGGCTATCTTTCGCTTTCCACTTTTCTCCTCTTGCTGAAGGTGGTGGGTCAGATTGATGCCATCAATGATGTGCTTCCAGAACTACCCCCTTCACCTTATCTGATGAGAAAGGATGAGAAGAAAGCGCAGAGAATACGTCATACAAAACGATGACAGGTGGATCAGTTCCATAGAGTCAGCGATAAATGCTCATCTCGTATCATGGGGGTTGGAGGATAAAGACAACAGTTCTGCTTCTTTTGAGATAGATGGCAAAAGTTGTACTGATGTTCGCATAGAGCAGGCTTACAAAGCCAACTTCCATTTGTATGCAAGCATAGATGGGCGAGACTGTAAGTTTATTATCGGAAAGAATAAGCCAGAATATGCTTTGATTCAAGAGTCGGGAGTATCTAATCTTCCGGAGTCGATGCTTAGAGATTTGGTCGCGAAATATCTGGTGAGATAGAAGAAAAGTGATCTTGTAACTTTGGAAACCTGAGAAATTTTCAAAAAGAGATACAATGGTAGCATAGTGGTTCTCACGCATAGCGTGGGCTACTATTACTATATCTGTATCTCAGGGTTTTCTCAGGACCTCCAAAGTTAGGTGTGGTATATGTAGACCACGCTTCTTGTATATGAAAGTTTAACTAATAAATAATGAGATTATGAAAGTAATTTTAAAGAAAGCCGTTGTGGTTGTTACCATAGGAATGATGGCAATGCTACAGTCTTGTTCTAGTAATGACGACCTGGATGGTTACACTCCTACTAATTTTAATGTAGGTGGTAAAGTAGAAAAAGGTCCTTTTGTTAGAGGTACAGCCATTCAAATGCAGCCTTTAGATGCTGAACTAGATGAAACAGGTGAATCTTTTACTTCTACGATTACAGATAATGAGGGTACTTTTACTTTTGGATCTAAATTGTTAAAGTCTCCCTATGTAAAATTGTCTGCTTCTGGATATTATTTTAATGAAGTAACTGGCGAACTTTCTAAAGGAACTTTGGCTTTAAATGCTGTTGCTAATCTTCAAAATGCAGCTGATGTGAATTTGAATATTCTTTCACATCTTAAGTATCAGAGAGTTATGGATTTGGTAGCTAAGGATGGTAAGTCATTTAAGGAAGCAAACAATCAGGCACAAGAAGAAGTCCTCAAGACTTTTGGCCTCGAAAAGTATGCTAAGACTGATGTTAATCATTTCTCGATTACTTCTGGTACTGATGAAGCTGCTGCTCTTATTGCCGTGTCATCTTTAATTCTGTACAATCGTTCTGAAGCACAAATTACTGAGTATTTATCTCAACTTTCAGAAGAGTTTGCTGAGGATGGTAATTTCTCAGAAACTACCAAACTACAAATTCGTAAAGATATGTTCTCTTTGGAAAGCAAATTGCCTCAAATAGCAGAGAATATCAAGAAACGCTATCAAGAGATGGGTAAAGAGGTTGCCGTTAAGAATCTTATCTATTATTTCGATTGGGATGGAGATGGAACCGCAGGAAATGAAATTGCGCCTGAAAATCATCCTGTCCGTTTGGAAACAAATAATATCAATGTACCTATGGAAGGTGGAAGCTATGAGGTAAAGGTAAATACAACTGTACCTGTTTACTTAGAGCGACCAAGTATTCCTGGTGATGATATATACGATAATTCGACTTCTGTTTCGGGAATGGAAATTTATGAGACCGGAAGTGAACCTTGTATCAACTATACTAAAGAATTGAATAATAATATCTTAAAGGTGGTTGTAAAGGCTGCCTCTTTTAGAAAGGAACAAGCAGTTTCAATTCCTTTATATGATGGTATGGGTAATGTAGTGGCTAGTTTGAACTTAACTCAGCAAGCTAATCCTAATGCAGAAATCATAGTGCCTCGACTCGGAAGTGATGGCATCAGATTGGTTTCCGGATTAATGGAGAGGTTGGCAAATGCTGTAACCCTTGAGGCTCAGATGAATTATCGTTATACAAAGATAATAAATGATCCTCATTTTGTTGCTCCTATTAGTAGCAGTGAACCGAATATCAATAATTGTTGGAGGTACTCATATCAAGCGCTGAATAGAATTGCAATGTTGTATAGAGCAGATGCCATGTATAGGGCAGTATATTCTCCTTATCTGAATGTTTATCGAGATTTGTGCTACTATCAAATGTTGATTTGGTGGGGTGGTGTAGTTGTGGTGCCTAATGCAGGTTTTGAAAGTTATGCAGATCCTTCAAGAACATCCGAATCTAGTATTCTACAAATGCTGGAAGAAGAACTGGTAGAAGCAATAAGAAATTTGGATGAAAAGAAATGTGTAGCTTTTGCAACCAACGCCAATGATGCTCTGTTCGTATCGAAGGATGTAGCTCGTATTCTTTTGGCGAAAGTATATATGTACCAGCAAAAATGGGCTGCAGCTAGTAATTTACTCCAAAAAGTTGTTGATAAAAGCATATATCCTATAGAAAAAGTTCCAACAAAATATACATCTGAAAACAAAGATTTGATATTGGCTTTGATGGTTGGCAATGAGTCAAGAGCCTCTAGAGTATATGTAGATGGAAGTCCTGAAGATGTAGTGCCTATTATGACTACTACGGACGTCAAGCTTTTATATGCTGAATGCGAAATTCACTTGGATAATAATGCAAAGGCTTCAAAATATATTTCAGAAGTGGGTAATATAAATGGTATTTCCGGAACAAATGTTTCAGTTGAGGGAATTAAGCAACTGAGGAAGTCTCTTAAATTGCAAGACTATTTTGCTTTCTTGAAAAGAAATGGTTTGGCGATGAAAGAACTTGGATTAGAAAAATATCAGTTGCTTTTACCTATTCCTCAAAATGGAATAGATATGAATCCAAATTTGACTCAAAACCCAGGGTATTGATACACAAAAATAGGGAACGTTGTTTTTTTCATAACGTTCCCTTTTTTCAAATAGACTCTGGTAGTCTGTAAAGTCTAAAAGTTGAGTAAAGGTTACAAAGTATTTCAACTCGACCCTTGTATCCTTATACGTAAAATACTCCATCGTCGTCCACCTTGGAATTTCGTTTGCAAATGATACGAAATTAATTTCACATCAAGGCTTCCGGTATAGGGATAGACGTTGCAAAGGTAACAATTCTATTTCGGAAAATGTTTTATTCGACAGATAAAATGTGATTTTATGGTCTGATTTAACACTATTAAATATAAATATGTCAAAGAAATCTACTTTTGCGCGAATTTTCTTGCTCAAAAGTTTGTATTATCAATAATTATTTGTATCTTTGCAGCAACAGAATCCGCCACGCTTCCCATTTGAACAGCGAACCAGGGCGGGTCTTTTGCTTTTTATGGGTACATTAAGATTATACACTAAGCAGGCTCTTTCTATTTCGGAACAAATAGAACTACTAAAAAGTAGAGGCTTAAATATTGCTGATTCATCCAAGGCTGAAAAATTTCTTGGTGAGGTCAGCTATTTTCGTTTTGTTCAATACCTTCGTCCTATGGAGGAAGACAAAACTACACATCAGTTTAAGCCTAATAGTAGATTTGAAGATGCCGTAGCTCTCTATAACTTTGATATAGAGTTGAGAGATTTGATGTTCAAGGCTGTTCAACGATTAGAGATTGCTTTGCGCACAAAGATTATACAAGAGTTCTCTTTGGCACATGGACCATTTTGGTTCTTTGATACAAGCCTTGCTGACGATGAGCACAAGTTTATTGAGAATATGAACTCCATAGATCGAGAGCTTCAGCGTTGTAAAGAGGACTTTATCAAGGAACATAGGCGCAACTATGACAAGCCGATATTCCCTCCTGCATGGAAAACGCTTGAACTGGCATCTTTCGGTACGCTTTCAAAACTCTATTACAATTTCGGTGACAAGAAGTTGAAGAAGCGTGTAGCTCGTCAGTTCAATCTTCCACAGCATGAGGTGTTGGAAAGTTGGATGCGTAGTGTAACTGTCCTAAGAAACTGTTGCGCTCATCACTCACGACTTTGGAATCGTTATCTCTCCAATGCTCCACAAATGAATGCCTCTTTGCGTGGTGCATGGGTGAACATAGAAGGTGTTGATGCGAACAAAGTATATGCTATAGCCTGTTGTATTGCATATTGGCTTGATTCTATGGGATATGGATTGGACTTCAAGAATGAGCTCAAATCCTTACTCGTTTCTTATCCACAGGTAGATCCTGCAGCAATGGGATTCCCTGAAAATTGGATTTCCGAGCCCCTATGGAGATAACTTTATAGATAAAATACAAGTAAGCTTATGCCTAGTAAAAACTTGCAGGAAACATTATAAATGAAAAACAGCCAACTTTCAAATATGCTATTGAAGGTTGGCTGTTTTTTCTTGCTCAAAAGTTTGTATTATCAAAGATTATTCGTATCTTTGCAGCACGAGAACCCGCCAAGCCTCTCAACGATGCTCAAATGTGCGGGTCGTTTTTTAAGGCCGTTACCGCCCCGTTTCAAGCATGTTTTGTTGAATTGCGGTTCTATTTTTGCAGTGATATATTGTTAATAATCAGAAAAATGCTTGTTTTCTGAAATATTATCTGTATCTTTGTACATTAATTATTAAGAGTAAGATTATGGCTTCAAAGAGATATCCTTTGGGAATACAAACGTTCTCCGAAATCGTGAAGGGGAATTACTTCTATGCTGACAAGACGGCTATCGTCTATCAGTTGGCTCATTATGCCAAGTTTCATTTTCTGAGTCGCCCACGTCGATTCGGAAAATCCTTGTTTGTATCTACTCTCAAGGCCTACTTTGAAGGTAAGAAAGAACTGTTTAAGGGACTTGCCATCGAAAAGATGGAGAAGGAGTGGACGGCATATCCTGTCATCCACCTGGATCTGAGCTGTGGTAAGTATTATAGCTTGGAGAATACATATTCAATTCTAAACGGAATACTAGAAGTAGAAGAGAAAAAATATGGTTTAAAAGTTAATCCAATAGATGAGAAGTCTTTTGGAGGTCGTCTTAAGAACATCTTGCTTGCAGCTGCTGCTCAAACAGGTAAACAAGTTGTTGTTCTCATCGATGAATATGATGCTCCAATGCATGATTCTGTCAGTGACGAAGACTTACAGAAGACCATCCGCAACATTATGCGAGATTTTTTCAGCCCCTTGAAGCAGCAAGAGGGAAATATTCGCTTTGTATTCATCACAGGCATCTCCAAGTTTAGCCAGCTCAGCATCTTTAGCGAGTTGAATAATCTCAAGATTCTCACGTTGAAGGATGAATACAGTAGCTGTTGTGGTATAACCAAGAGTGAATTGACTCAGTATTTCCGTGAGGGTATCGAGGAGATGGCTGAGCATAATGGACTCACTTATGAGGAGACCTTGCAGCAACTCAAGCAGCATTATGATGGCTACCATTTCAGTATCAATAGCGAGGATATCTTCAATCCTTACAGCATTATCAATGCTTTGGATGATAAGGAGTTTAATAGCTATTGGTTTACATCTGGTACGCCTACGTTTCTGGTGGAGTTGTTGCAGCAGAAGAATTTGGATATGCTCAATCTGGACGATCTGTGGATACAGGCATCACGTTTTGATACACCTACGGAAAAGCTTGCTGATCCTATTCCTGTCCTTTTCCAAAGTGGCTACCTTACCATTAAAGGATATGAGAAGAAAGGCAAGTTGTATCATCTCTGTTTCCCAGATCAAGAAGTAAGACAAGGTTTCTCGGAAAGTCTCGTCAGGTATTATTCTGCGCAAGACATGAACAGATATGATGCCATCGTGTATGCTTATTCCAAGAATGTGCTCATCAATGATGACATGGAAGCTTTTATGCCTCATTTGAAGGCATTCTATGATAAGTTCCCATATACGATTATCAACAATAATGAGCGTCACTATCAAGCCGTGATATTCACCATCTTCACCATGCTTGGCGAAGATGTGAAGGTGGAGCATACCACTTCGGATGGAAGAATAGACCTTGTGCTCAAGACGGATAAGAGTATCTTTATCTTTGAGTTGAAATACAAGAAGTCTGCCGACATCGCCATGGCGCAAATCAGCGATAAGAACTATGCCAAGGCTTTTGCCGATGATGGGAGAAAGGTTGTGAAAGTGGGTATTAACTTCTCGGAAAACCAGCGAAGTATAGAGGATTGGGTGATAGAATAAATGAAATAGAAGAAAGTTGGTGACCTTCATCAGGTGTATGTCACCACACTATATAGATAAAAATATAACTGAACAGGGACGGTAACTCGATTTTTTAGGCAGTTACCGCCCCATTTCAAGCATGTTTTGTTCTTGTGTACAGTCGCAGAACTTAGATAATCACCGCCGTTCCGCTGCATGTTACCATCAGCATGGAGCCGCTTTTTCCTACGGTTTCGTAATCCAGGTCGATGCCCACGATGGCGTTGCAGCCCAGGGATGCGGCACGGTCGGCCATCTCTCTGAGGGCTGTATCCTTAGCCTCGCGGAGGGTGCTTTCGTAAGAACCGCTTCTGCCGCCGATTACATCACGGACACTGGCAAAGAAATCCTTTACAAAGTTGGTACCGATGATGGTTTCGCCGGTTACTACGCCACGGTATTCACGGATAGGGTGGCCTTCTATGGTTGGAGTGGTACTTAAAATCATAATCTTTTCCTTTCTTTTTTATGTTATTATCAATGTTATTTATAGCTTAGACGATAAAAGTAGTGAAAAGGTTGCAGAAAATCCAAAAATAATTGTTACTTTTGCATCTGAAAAATAAATATTTATAGGTTATATGAACAAGAGATTGATGTTTTCGGCAGCAGTCGTGATGACGCTGCTTTCGGCAAACGCTCAGAAAAGAGCGTTTACCATCGAGGATTTGTACAGGGTGAAGGGCGTATCTTCGGTGAGCCTTTCGCCTGATGGTAAGACGGTTTGCTATACCGCCAGTTCTTCTGACCTGAAGAACCAGAAGTCTGGCTCCGATATCTACATCATGAATGCGGATGGCTCTCACGCCAAGGCTCTTACCGAGGATGGAAAGAGCAGTTCTGCCGTATGGAGCAAGGATGGAAAGAGTATCTTCTTTACTAATTATGAGAAAGGGACGGCTCAGATCTTTCGCATGGATCTGACTACCTGTGAGACGGAACAGGTAACTGATTATGAGTTGGGTATCGGTAGTCCTGTCATCTCTCCGGATGAGCGATACATTGCCTTTACCGCAGAAGTATATCCCGACCTGGGAGCTGATGCCAAGGCTAACAAGGCCCGGATGGAGAAAAAGGAGCAGGGACCTGTACAGGCGCATATCGCCGACAAGTTGCTCTACCGCCATTGGACGAGCTATAATGATGGCAGATGCAATCACCTTATCCTTTTCGATACACAGACGAAGACTTACAAGGATCTGACTCCGGGCAATTATTCGCTGATATTCGTGGTTGGGGGTGGAATCACCTATCAATTCTCTCCTGACAGCAAGGAGATCTGTTTCGTATCCAATCATGATGAGCATCAGGAGGCTAGCACCAATGCCGACCTGTGGACGGTATCTGTGAATGGGGGAGAACCGGTCTGCATCACGAAGGAGAACAAGGCTTGGGATGGTACTCCAGCCTATTCGCCTGACGGCAAGTATATCGCTTACCGCTTGCAGCAAGTACCTGGTTATGAGTCAGATCGCTTCCGTCTTGCTATCTACGACCGGGCTGCAAAGAAGTCTACCATCCTGACAGAGAAGTTTGACAACTGGGTAGATGATTACAAATGGGCTCCCGACAGCAAGAGTATCTTCTTCCTCGGTCAGGTACAGGGCGCTCAGCCGCTCTACAAGCTCGATATAGCCAGAAAAACCATCTCGCCGGTATTGACGGGCAAGGCCATCTCGGAGTTTGATTTCGACAATAAAGGTATGGTATATTATACCTATAGCACGACAGGCAAGCCATCGGCTCTCTATCGCCAGCAGATGAAGAAGTGGAATGGAACTCCTGTAGCCAGCGGCAAGGAACAGCAGATTACCTTCCTCAACCAGCAGTTGGAGGATGAAGTGGATATCCGTCCATCTGAGAGTATCTGGGTAGAGGGTGCTGGTGGCGACAAGGTACAGGTATTCATCGTGAAGCCACACAACTTTGATGCCAGCAAGAAATATCCGCTTATCATCAATGTGCATGGCGGACCACAGATGCAGTGGATGAATTCCTTCCGTGGCGACTGGCAGGTTTATCCTGCTGCCGGTTATGTGGTGGCTTATCCTAATCCTCACGGTTCTACGGGATATGGTCAGGCCTTTACCCGTGCCATTTCCGGTGACTGGGGTGGAAAGGTATTTGAGGATGTGATGAAGGTTACTGATAAATTGGCAACCCTGGAATATGTTGACTCCACGAGGATGGGAGCGATGGGATGGTCGTATGGCGGCTATATGATGAACTGGCTGCAGGGACATACCAAGCGATTCAAGTGTCTGGCTTCCATGATGGGCGTATATGACTTGCGCTCTATGTGGGGCAGTACTGAGGAAGTATGGTTTCCTAACTTTGAGTTAGAGGGACAGCCTTATAATTCCGATCTCTACGAGAAGTGGTCACCATCCTCATACATCAAGAACTTCTCAACACCAACCCTCGTGATGACGGGCGAACTGGACTATCGTGTACCGTATACCCAGAGTTTGCAATATTTTACAGCTTTGCAGACCCTGAACATTCCTTCGCGACTGATAGTCTTGAAGTATGATGGTCACTGGCCAAGCAACCTGAAGTCGATGCCGCTCTATTACAACGCGCACCTCGACTGGTTCCATCGTTATCTCGGCGGTGCTCCTGCACCTTGGGATACAGAGAAGATGGTGAATAATGAGATAGAGTACTAAAATGCCCTATATATAATAAGGTGTAGAAAAACAAAATAAAAAAGCTCCATTCGCAATCAGATGCGAATGGAGCTTTTTTCTGATAATTAAAAACTTACTTTGTTTCCTGTTCTTCCTGCATGTCCAGATACTGGTTGTCCTTGTCGTAGAATTCGTACTGGAGGAATGCCAGTTTCTGTGAAGGAATCACATTGAAGCCGAAACCATACTTAAACTGCCATCTGCGCTTCAGGGAAATGAAGCCCTTGTTGATGAAGGCAGCCACGTAAGGATTCACATACAAAGTGAATTTCTTGACGCCGATCTTGTTGACTAGGCGGTCGATTTTTCTTTCCAATTGGTCGGTAAAGAGAATGCTCGACTTAATCTTGCCCGTACCGAAACAGGTAGGGCAGGTTTCATCTACATTCACATCCATAGCCGGACGTACACGCTGGCGTGTAATCTGCATCAGTCCGAACTTGCTCAATGGCAGGATGTTGTGCTTGGCACGGTCCTTCTGCATGTTCTTGCACATGCGTTCATAGAGCAACTGTCGGTCTTCGGCAAGATTCATGTCGATGAAGTCGACAACAATGATACCTCCCATATCTCGGAGGCGCAATTGTCTTGCCAACTCATCAGCAGCGCCGAGGTTAACATCCAGTGCATTTGCTTCCTGACCTTTCTCACGAGTTCTGTTACCACTATTTACATCGACAACGTGCAAGGCCTCGGTGTGCTCGATGATGAGATAAGCACCGTGCTTGTAGTTAACAACACGACCAAAGCCAGCTTTAATCTGCTTGGTAATGCTGAAATTGTCGAAGATAGGCACCTTACCGGTGTAGAGCTTAACTATGCCCGCCTTTTCAGGGGCTATTAGAGAAACATAGTTCTTCACCTCGTTCATCACATCTTCGTTGTTCACGTAGATGTTCTCATAAGATGGGTTAAACAAGTCACGCAAGAGAGCAACGGCTCTTCCGGTCTCCTCGAATGCAAGTTGCGGGCGCTGCTGGGTCTTCTGTACCTTGGCGATAGCATCCTCCCATCGCTTCACCAGGACTTTCAGCTCAGCATCGAGCTCAGCGACCTTCTTACCCTCAGCCACAGTGCGGACGATAACGCCGCAATTCTTTGGTTTGATGCTGTGAATGAGTTGTTTGAGTCGGGAGCGTTCTTCACCGCTTTTAATTTTCGACGAGACAGAAACTTTATCACCGAATGGCATGAGTACCAGGTATCGGCCCGCGAATGAGATTTCGCCTGTGAGTCGAGGTCCCTTGGTAGAGATTGGTTCCTTTACGATTTGTACCAGCACTTCCTGTCCTGCTTTGAGTACATTCTGTATGCTGCCGTCCTTTTCCAATTCAGGCATTTTGCTGGCTTTAGAGAATGGGAAAAGTTTCTTTCTGTCGCTCTGTACTTGTTTAAGATACTTCTGGTAGGAATTAAAATGACTTCCTAGGTCAAGATAATGAAGAAAGGCGTCGCGTTCATAACCTACATCCACGAAGCAGGCGTTAAGACCCGGCATCAGTTTTTTTACCTTTGCGATGTAGATGTTGCCCACAGAGAACGATGCCTCACGAGGTTCGTTCTGGTATTCCACCAGCTGCTTGTCCTCCATGAGTGCGATAGAGATGTCTTTCTGTTGGACATCAATTACAACTTCGCTTGTCATATCTTCAATAATCTTTTAACTTTAAATTAATACAAAAAAAGGGTATGTCATTCCATATCAGAACTGACACACCCCCTCAGTCACGAACTGACCGAGAGCTATAGTAGACTAGCTACAATGCTAGCTTACTTGCTCTTATGTCTGTTCTTACGTAATCTTTTTTTACGCTTGTGAGTAGCCATCTTGTGGCCCTTCTTTTTCTTTCCGTTTGGCATGATTTTAAAATTTTAAAATATTGTTATTATAAAAAATGATATTTCTCTCTTCCTGTCCAGCAGTATTACTGAGCGTTCTGCATCTCCTCGATGAAGCTCTTTGATGGCTTGAAGCTTGGTAAGTCGTGAGCTGGAATGGTGATGGTTGTATTCTTAGAGATGTTACGGGCAGTCTTAGCAGCACGATGCTTGATGTTGAAGCTACCGAAGCCACGCAAGTATACATTGTCCTTCTTTTCGATGAGGCACTTCTTAACCTCTTCCATAAAAGCCTCTACTACAGTACCTACTTCTTTCTTAGGCATACCAGTAGCGATAGCTACCTCATTAATGATATCTGCTTTGGTCATTTCTTTATTTTTTACTAATTTTACTTGTTATTCTTTATTTCGGTGTGCAAAGATACAAGTTTTTTATGATATAACAAAATACTTAAGGCTTTTTTTGCAAAAATAATGCTCTAAGTATTTGCATATAAGGTTTTTATTGCGTATTTTTGCACCAAAATAGAGAAATTATGAGATTTAAGAGATATTTTTTGGCTTTGATGATGGTTGCCTTTCATGCATTGGCGTTGACGGCTGGGGAGGTCTGGACGGCGAAAAATGTACCGATTCCTTTCCTCAGGGATTCTACGCAATATGTTTCCGACCCGGATGGATATGTTGATAAGGCTCAGAAGGATTCTGCCAATTTCTATCTTCAGAAACTGAAGTTGGAGTGTGGCGTACAGAATGTGCTCATCATTGTGGGAAAGGTTGATAACCAGGATGCCTTCCGGATGGCGCAGGATGTGGGCAACCAATATGGTATCGGTTACAAGAAGAGTCGGAGAGGACTGGTTATTGTCATCGCGGTGGAGGACCATAAGTACTTTATTGCTCCAGGAAGCGGACTGGAGGGTGAGTTGACCGATGTAGACTGCGATGATATTGCCCGAGCTTGCATCGTGAAGTATATGCGCGAAGGCAATCCGGGCGAGGCAGTAGCATCTGTAAGCCGTGCTATATATAATAAGGTGAAAAGTGGACGGACGGGAATTGCGGATGTTGATGAAGGTTCGGTTAATGACGAAGAGGACTGGTTCCTGGTCATTATCCTGTTCCTTATCTTCTTTGGTGTTCCTATCTGTCTGTTTATCAGGTATATTCTGGAGATGCTCGGCATTGTGAAGCCAAGACCGAAGAGCAATCAGAGAAACCAGTCTCGTAGGAGAAACAATGACGATGACTGGATACCTCCTTTCTTTATGGGAGGTGGCGGTTCTTCCGGCGGCGGTTTCTCGGGCGGTTCTTTTGGCGGAGGTACCTTTAGCGGAGGTGGCTCTGGTGGAGGATGGTGATGCCTTTGATAGTTAATAGTTTATAGTTTAGAATTAATAATTAATAATTAATAATAATGACAATGGAACAGACAATGAATTCAAACATGCAACCGGCAAAGAGAGGTATAAAGAAAAGCTGGATTATTCTGGGCATCGTAGTTGTGCTGGTACTATGGATGTTCAGTGGTTATAACGGATTGGTAGAGAAACAGGAGTTGGCTACCACAGAGTTGGCTAATGTTCAGACTCAGTATCAGCGTCGTGCTGATATGATGCCACAGTTGGCTAAGATTGTAAAGGCTTATGCCAAGCATGAGAAAGAAACCTTTGCCGAGGTGACCAAGGCTCGTGCTGCTGTAGGTCAGGTAAAACTGGATGCCAATAATCTTACTGAGGCTAGCCTGAAGAAATATACTGCTGCACAGGGCGAGTTGGCGAATGCATTCTCCAAACTGATGGTAGTAGCCGAGAAATATCCTGAGTTGAAAGCCAGCGAGAACTTCAAGGCTCTTCAGGTTCAGGAAGAGGGTACGGAAAACCGTATCAGCGAGGCACGCCGCAAGTATAATGAAGCCGTTCAGAACTATAACCAGACGGTTAGAAAAATGCCTAGTGCCCTTATCGCCGGCCTCTTCAATTTCAATGTGATGCCTAAGTTTGAGGCAGCAGCAGGAGCTGAGAAGGCGCCAGATTTGGATATCTAATTTAGAATTGATCATTAAGAATCCTGTTTTTCAATGGGATTAATAGATTTGTTATCTAGTCAATGGGAACGAGAAGTGTCCCATTGGCTAGATTTTCTGTTTTATGCGCTTTCAATTTGAAAGTAACTCAATATTTTATATATATTTTGTATTTCAGATGTTTTTTATTTCAGAAATTCTTTGTATCTTTGCACGCAATTTAAGAAATATGGTAGAAATACCGCAAACATTGAAATTTCAATAAGGTAAATTACAAATATGAAACAAACAAAGATTGTCGCTTCCATCAGTGATCGTAGATGTGATCAGGATTTTATCCGAAAACTGTTTTTCGCCGGTATGAACGTTGTTCGTATGAATACTGCTCATGCCACAGAAGAGGGTATACGCACCATCGTAAAGAATGTAAGAGCCGTGTCTCCACATATTGGTATTATGATTGATACCAAAGGTCCTGAGGTGCGAACTACAGGTGTGAAGGAACCTATCCACTACAATGTTGGTGATGTAGTGAAAATCTTTGGACGTCCGGAAATGGAGTCTTCTCATGATATTGTGAATGTGAGTTATCCTGACATCGCAGCCGATGTAAAGGTAGGTGATGATTTGCTCTTTGATGATGGTGAACTCGATATGAAGATTATCGACAGCCAGGGCCCTATGCTGGTTGCCGAGGTTCAGAACGAGGGAGTGCTCGGGGCTCACAAGAGCGTGAATGTGCCGGGAGAGCATATCGACCTGCCTGCACTGACAGAGAAAGACCGCCGAAATATTGAACTCGCTATCGAGTTGGATATTGATTTCATCGCTCACTCTTTTGTGCGCAATGCAGCCGATGTGAAGGCAGTTCAGGATATCTTGGACGCTCACAACAGTGATATCAAGATTATCTCTAAGATTGAAAATCAGGAAGGTGTTGATAATATTGACGAGATTATTGATGCCTGCTATGGTATCATGGTTGCCCGTGGTGACCTGGGTATCGAGGTGCCAATCGAGAGAATTCCAGGCATCCAGCGCCGCATCATCTCTAAGTGTGTGAAGGCGCAGAAACCGGTAATCGTAGCAACACAGATGTTGCATACCATGATTAAAAATCCACGTCCTACCCGTGCTGAGGTAACTGATATTGCCAATGCTATCTTCTATCGCACCGATGCGCTGATGCTTTCTGGTGAGACAGCAAGCGGAAAGTATCCTGTAGAGGCTGTGCAGACCATGGCCCGTATTGCTGAGCAGGCAGAGAAGGATAAGTCTCCACTGAATGATATTAATCCAATGGAAGATGGTAAGATTGACCAGAAACTCTTCCTGGCTCATGCTGCCATTGAGGCTACAAAGAAGTTGGGTGTTGCTGGTATTATTACCGATGGCGAGACCGGTCAGACTGCACGCGACCTGGCAGCCTTCCGTGGTCCAAATCCGGTATTGGCAATCTGCTATAAGGAGAAACTCCAGCGCTGGTTGAATCTGAGCTATGGTATTATTCCAATTCATCAGAAGGATCAGGTTTCTACCAAGGCTATGTTTACCGCAGCAGTACGTATGCTTCGCCAGAAAGGCTACTTAGGTGAGGAGGATAAGATTGCTTATCTGAGCGGTAGCTTTGGAGAGGGTGGAGGCACAACCTTCGTTGAGATTAATAAAGTGAAGAAGATTTTCGATAACAGTTATAGCTTTAATTTGCCATCAAATGGCATCGAAGATAAGTAAAAAAGGCTATTATTTCAAAAAAAAATAGACGTAAATAGAATTATTGGTGCAAAAATTTGCAGTATTCAAAAAAATACCGTAATTTTGCACCAATATTTTAAAACGAAAATTTTAGAAAATGAAAAAACTCGTTAGTTCAGTTTTAGTCGCTTTGACTATGCTCTTAGTACTTGGCAGTTGTGGAAGTACTAAGAATGTAGCTTATTTCCAAAATGCAGATTCTATCAGTTTGGCTGCTTCAAGAATGCTTTATGAAGCTAAGATTATGCCTAAGGACGAACTTACCATTACCGTGATTACGACAGATCCAAAGGCTGCCATGCCTTTCAACCTTTCTGTTTCTCAAACTTTGGGAAACAGCGGGCAGTTGAGTTCTGGTACTGGTTCTTTGCAAGGTTATCTGGTTGACAATTCCGGTAATATCGAGTTTCCTGTTGTTGGAACATTGCATGTAGGTGGTTTGACCAAGAAACAGGCAGAAGATCTTATCAAGAAAAAGGTAAAGCCTTACTTGGCTGCAAAGGAAAATCCAATCGTTACAGTTCGTATGGCAAGTTATCATGTTTCTGTATTAGGTGAAGTTACCAAGCCGGGCATCATTTCAGTACCTCAGGAGAAAATGAGTATTCTCGAGGCTTTGGCTCAGGCAGGCGACCTTACTATCTATGGTAAGCGCGACAATGTGTTGCTGATTCGTCAGGATGCAGCAGGAGAGAAGCATACCTATCGTATGAACTTGAATGATGCAAATATCATTAATTCACCATTCTATTATCTGCAGCAGAATGATATTATCTATGTAGAACCAAATAAGGTGAAAGCTCAAAACTCATCTATCGGTTCATCTACTACATTGTGGTTCTCTGCCGTTGGTACATTGATTTCTATCGCATCATTGATTGTCAATATCTTGCGATAGCAGGTAATAGAAGGGAGTAAAATCAGGATACTACAAAAATAATAATATATATATGTGTGGCATTGTAGGATATTTAGGTAAGGGTGAGGCTTATCCTGCTCTTATCAAAGGTTTAAAGCGTTTGGAATATCGTGGATACGATAGTGCAGGCGTGGCTCTTATCAGTAATGATGGTGCTTTGAACGTTTACAAAGCAAAGGGTAAGGTGGCAGATCTTGAAGCGTTCTGCTCTGATAAGGATATTTCGGGACATGTGGGTATTGCTCATACTCGTTGGGCTACCCATGGAGAGCCTTCAGCTGTAAATGCTCACCCGCATTATTCCTCTAGCAAGAACCTTGCCATGATTCATAATGGAATCATAGAAAACTATGCCGATATCAAGAAGAATCTCATTGCTAAGGGAGTAGAGTTTAAGAGCGAGACGGATACTGAGGTTCTCGTTCAGCTGATTGAATATATTCAGATAAAGAAAAATCTCGACTTGCTGACTGCCGTTCAGGTGGCTCTCCGTCAGGTAATCGGAGCCTACGCTATCGCTATTCTTGATAAGCGTAACCCTAATCAGATCATTGCTGCCCGTAAGCAGAGTCCGTTGGTTGTAGGTATCGGAAAGGATGGTGAGTTTTATCTCGGTTCTGATGCCAGTCCTATCATCGAATATACAGATAAGGTGGTTTATCTGGAGGATGGTAACATCGCTGTGATGCGCCTCGGTGAGGAATTGCAGGTGGTGAACATCCAGAACGTTAAACTCAACCCTGAGGTACAGACCGTAGACATTGATCTCGGTCAGATAGAGAAGGGCGGTTTCCCTCACTTTATGTTGAAGGAAATTTTTGAGCAGCCAGAGTGCCTTCGTAACTGTATGCGTGGTCGTGTAGTTAGCCGCACAGTGGAAACTCGCGTAATGACTGATGGCGACGATACAACCAGCAAGAAGGAGACTGAGATGGGGGTCGTGCTCAGCTCCATTACCGACCATCGCCAGCAGCTTCTCAATGCCAAGCGAATCATCATCGTGGCTTGTGGTACATCATGGCATGCCGGACTTATCGGCAAGCAGATGATAGAGAACTATTGTCGCATCCCTGTGGAAGTGGAATATGCATCTGAATTCCGTTACCGTAATCCTGTGGTAACGAAGGATGATGTGGTCATCGCCATTTCCCAAAGTGGTGAAACCGCTGATACCCTGGCTGCCATCAAGCTTGCCAAGGAGAGCGGTGCGTTTATCTATGGTATCTGTAACTCCATCGGTTCTTCCATCGCACGAGAGACAGATACAGGTACCTATATTCACGTAGGTCCGGAGATTGGTGTTGCCTCTACCAAGGCGTTCACTGGTCAGGTTACCGTCCTTATCCTCCTGGCACTTGCCATCGGTAAGGAGAGGGGAACCATCAGCGAAAATGAATATCAGAAGATTACAGAACAGCTTTGGAACATTCCTGCCAAGATGAAGGAAGTGTTGAAGCTCAACAATAAGATAGCTGACTTGAGCCGTACGTTTACATACGCTCGCAATTTCATCTATCTGGGCCGTGGATTCCAGTATCCTGTGGCCCTTGAGGGTGCATTGAAGTTGAAGGAGATTAGCTACATCCACGCTGAGGGTTATCCTGCAGCGGAGATGAAGCATGGTCCTATCGCATTGATTGACAGCGATATGCCAGTGGTAGTTATTGCTACCCACAACTTCATGTACGAGAAGGTCTTGTCTAATATCCAGGAGATTAAAGCCCGTCAGGGTCGTGTTATTGCTATTGTCAGCAATGGCGACGAAACCATCTCTAAGATTGCCGACGAAGTGATTGAACTCCCTGAGACCTTGGAGTGCCTGGAGCCATTATTGGCTACCATTCCTTTGCAGCTCTTGGCTTACCATGTAGCTGTATGTAAGGGCAAGGACGTTGACCAACCTAGAAACTTGGCCAAGTCAGTTACTGTAGAATAATATATAAAGGGATTCGTCATTTCTTGACGTTTCCCTTTTTTTGGAGGGGGATCCCTCGGATAGGTATATTCAAATTTAACTAAATAAGATAAGGATAATAGAGAGATGGAACCATTGAAACATGAGTGTGGTGTAGCAATGATCAGATTGCTCAAGCCACTGGAGTATTACCAGCAGAAGTATGGTACTTGGATGTACGCACTCAACAAACTCTATCTGATGATGGAGAAGCAGCACAACCGTGGCCAGGAGGGTGCTGGTATGGCTTGTGTCAAACTGGGCGGTAAGCCTGGTCATGAGTATATGTTCCGTGAGCGTGCAGAGGGCAAGAATGCCGTGACCGAAATCTTCGGCAAGGCGAATGCCAACTTCAAGAGCCTGACTCCCGAGCAGCTTGCTGATGCAAAGTTCGCTAAAGAGGAACTGCCTTTTGCAGGCGAACTTTATATGGGACACCTGCGCTACAGTACCACCGGAAAGAGTGGCATTCAGTATGTGCACCCATTCCTGCGACGTAACAACTGGAAGGCGAAGAACCTCTGCCTTTGTGGTAACTTCAACATGACCAACGTAGATGAAATCTTCGAGGAACTTACCAAGCAGGGCCAGAGTCCTCGCATCTACAGCGACACCTACATCATGCTTGAACTGATGGGCCACCGTCTGGACAGAGAGGTGGAGCGCAACTTCGTAGCTGCAAAGGCGATGGAGATGCAGAATACCGATATCACCAACTATATAGAAGACCACGTGAAGATGAGCAATGTACTCAAGACCACGATGAAGAACTTTGATGGCGGTTATGTGGTTTGCGGTATCACCGGTTCGGGTGAAATGTTCTCTATGCGCGACCCTTGGGGCATCCGTCCTGCGTTCTATTACAAGAACGATGAAATCGTGGTAGTAGCCAGCGAGCGCCCTGTACTCCAGACCACCTTCGACCTGGAGGCTGAGGAAGTGCAGGAACTGATGCCGGGCACGGCGCTTCTCGTGAAGAAGAACGGAGAGTGCAGCATCGAGCGCATCATGGAGCAGAAGGGCGATTCAGCCTGCTCATTCGAGCGCATCTACTTCAGTCGTGGTTCCGACAAGGATATCTATAAGGAGCGTAAGCAGTTGGGCGAGCAGTTGACCCAGCCTATCCTGAAGGCTGTGGATTATGATGTAGACCACACCGTGTTCAGCTATATCCCGAACACTGCCGAGGTGGCTTACTATGGCATGTTGAGCGGTTTCAAGAAGTATCTTAATGAGACCAAGATTGAGCAGATTGCCAACCTCGACCATGTTCCATCAAAAGAAGAATTATACGAAATCCTCGGCGACTTCGTCCGCTCAGAGAAGATAGCATGGAAGGATATCAAACTCCGTACCTTCATCACTGAGGGCAACAGCCGTAACGACCTGGCGAGCCATGTGTATGATGTAACCTACGGAAGCATCGAGCCGAATGTGGATAATCTTGTCATTATCGATGATAGTATCGTGCGTGGTACAACCCTGAAGGAGAGTATTCTCCGCATCCTCGACCGTCTGCATCCTAAGAAGATTGTAGTGGTTTCCAGTGCCCCTCAGATCCGATATCCGGATTACTACGGCATCGATATGGCAAGACTGGAAGAGTTCTGCGTGTTCCGTGCTGCCATCCAGCTTTTGAAAGAGCGCAAGATGGAAGACCTTATCGAGCAGACCTATGAGGCTTGCAAGGCAGAATTGGCAAAGCCAAAGGAGGAGCAGATCAATCCGGTACGCTCCATCTACAAGCCATTCAGCACCGAGGAAATCAACGAGAAGATTGTTGAGATGCTTCGCCCAGAGGGCATGACCACTCCTATCCAGCTTGTATTCCAGAGCATCGAGGGCTTGCGCGAGGCGATTCCAAACCACAAGGGCGACTGGTATTTCACCGGTCATTATCCAACCCCAGGCGGCACGAAGCTCTGCAACCAGTCGTTTGTAAACTACATCGAAAACGTTTATCATAAATAAGTGAATAGAGAAGAACGAAGAGTGAAGAATTCATTTGCTCTTATAAGTATGAAATAAAAGAATCAAATGTCAGATATGAAAAAAGTAACCTTAGTTTTGAGCGATGGAACCAAGTTCCATGGCAAATCTTTTGGATATGACGCTCCTGTAGCGGGCGAGGTTGTGTTCAACACAGCCATGATGGGATATCCAGAGAGTTTGACCGACCCTTCTTACGCCGGTCAGTTGATGACACTTACATTCCCTCTTGTGGGCAACTATGGTGTGCCTCCATTTACTTTCGAGGAGAACGGTTTGCCAACCTTCATGGAGAGTGACAAGATTTATGCTTCTGCCATCATCGTGAATGATTACAGCGAGCAGTACAGCCACTGGAATGCAGTGGAGAGTCTTGCCGACTGGTTGAAGCGCGAAAAGGTGCCAGGAATCACAGGCATCGACACCCGTGAGTTGACTAAGGTGCTTCGTGAGCATGGTGTGATGATGGGTAAGATTCTCTTTGATGATGAACCAGACAACATCCCTGAGGCTAACTACGAGGGTGTAAACTTCGTTGACCAGGTGAGCTGCAAGGAGATTATCCGTTACAACGAGGGTGCCGGCAAGAAGGTAGTACTCGTTGACTGCGGTGTGAAGGCAAACATCATCCGTTGTCTCATCAATAGAGGCGTTGAGGTAATCCGTGTGCCTTGGAATTACGATTACACCGATATGGACTTCGACGGCCTGTTCCTGGCAAATGGTCCTGGCGACCCAGATATGTGCGAGGATGCAGTAAACATTATTCGCAAGCAGATTAGCCAGAGTCGCAAGCCTATCTGCGGTATTTGTATGGGTAACCAGTTGCTTTCTAAGGCAGCCGGTGCTACTATCTACAAGTTGAAGTATGGTCACCGTTCACACAACCAGCCAGTGCGCATGGTAGGAACCAACAATTGCTACATCACCTCTCAGAACCATGGTTATGCCGTTGATGCCAAGACATTGGGCAACGATTGGGAGGAGCTCTTTGTAAATATGAATGATGGCTCTAATGAGGGTATCCGCCACAAGGTGAACCCTTGGTTTTCAAGCCAGTTCCACCCAGAGGCTTGCTCAGGCCCTGTGGATACAGAGTTCATGTTTGATAAGTTTGTAGAAACACTTAAATAATTAGGAAAATAATGAAAGACGAAAATATAAAGAAGGTGCTCCTCTTAGGTTCTGGAGCCTTGAAGATCGGTGAAGCAGGTGAGTTCGACTACTCAGGTTCGCAGGCCCTGAAGGCATTGCGCGAGGAAGGTATCGAGACTGTGCTCATCAACCCGAATATCGCAACCGTACAGACATCAGAAGGTGTTGCCGACCAGATTTACTTCCTGCCAGTGCAGCCTTACTTCGTAGAGCGTGTCATCCAGAAGGAGAAGCCAGACGGAATCCTCCTCAGCTTCGGTGGTCAGACTGCCCTCAACTGTGGTGTAGAACTCTATCGCCAGGGCATCCTGGAGAAATATAATGTCAAGGTATTGGGTACTCCAGTACAGGCTATCATGGACACTGAGGACCGTGAGCTCTTCGTAGAGAAGCTGGATGAAATCAATGTGAAGACCATCAAGAGCGAGGCTTGCGAGAACATCGAGCAGACCCGCAAGGCTGCTGCTGAGCTCGGCTATCCTGTCATCATCCGTGCTGCTTACGCCTTGGGTGGTCTCGGTTCTGGTTTCGCAGACAACGAGGAGGAGCTGAACAAGCTCGCTGAGAAGGCCTTCTCATTCTCTCCACAGGTATTGGTAGAGAAGAGCTTGAAGGGCTGGAAAGAGATTGAGTATGAGGTAGTTCGTGACCGTTACGACAACTGTATCACTGTTTGTAACATGGAGAACTTCGACCCACTGGGCATCCATACCGGTGAGAGTATCGTTATCGCTCCATCTCAGACTCTGAGCAATTCTGAGTATCATAAGCTCCGTGCCCTCGCCATCAAGATTATCCGTCACATCGGAATCGTGGGTGAGTGTAACGTGCAGTATGCCTTCGACCCTAAGAGCGAGGATTATCGTGTAATCGAGGTGAATGCCCGCTTGAGCCGTTCTTCTGCCTTGGCATCTAAGGCTACTGGTTATCCTCTTGCCTTCGTTGCAGCCAAGCTCGGTATGGGCTACGGTCTGTTCGAGTTGAAGAACTCAGTAACCAAGACCACATCTGCCTTCTTCGAGCCAGCATTGGACTACGTAGTTTGTAAGATTCCTCGTTGGGACTTGTCTAAGTTCCGTGGCGTAGATAAGGAGTTGGGTTCATCTATGAAGTCAGTAGGTGAGGTAATGGCCATCGGCCGCAACTTCGAGGAGGCCATCCAGAAGGGTCTTCGTATGATTGGTCAGGGCATGCACGGTTTCGTAGAGAACAAGGAACTTGAAATCGACGATATCGATGCAGCTTTGCGCGAGCCAACAGATAAGCGTGTGTTCGTGATTTCAAAGGCAATGCACAAGGGCTATACCGTAGATCAGATTCACGACTTGACCAAGATTGACAAGTGGTTCCTTGAGAAGTTGAAGCACATCATCGACATCGACGAGGCGATGAAGAAGTGCAACATCAATACTCTTGACCAGGATTTGCTCCGCACCGCTAAGGTTTACGGTTTTACCGACTTCCAGGTAGCCCGTGCCGTGGGCTTGGAGCAGGAGTTGGGCAACATGCACAAGGCAGCCCTGCTGGTTCGCAACAAGCGCAAGAGCTATGGCATCCTGCCTGTAGTAAAGCAGATTGATACCCTGGCAGCAGAGTATCCTGCTCAGACCAACTACCTCTATGTAACCTACGCAGGCGTGAAGAGCGACATCACCTTCGAGAACGACCACCGTTCTATCATCGTACTCGGTTCAGGTGCTTACCGCATCGGTTCTTCTGTAGAGTTCGACTGGTGTGGCGTTCAGGCATTGAACACCATCCGCAAGGAAGGCTGGCGTTCTGTGATGATCAACTACAACCCAGAGACCGTATCTACCGACTACGATATGTGCGACCGTCTCTACTTCGACGAGTTGACCTTCGAGCGTGTGATGGATATCATCGAGATGGAGCAGCCTCATGGTGTCATCGTATCTACCGGTGGTCAGATTCCAAACAACCTGGCTATGCACCTCGATGCACAGAACGTGCCAATCCTGGGTACTGCTGCCAAGGACATCGATAACGCTGAGGACCGTGCCAAGTTCTCTCAGATGTTGACCAACAATGGCATCAACCAGCCAGAGTGGAGCGCCCTGACCTCTATGGAGGACATCGACAACTTCATCGAGCGTGTAGGCTTCCCTGTATTGGTTCGTCCTAGCTACGTGCTTTCTGGTGCTGCGATGAACGTATGTTCTAACGAGGAAGAGCTGAAGCGATTCCTGCAGTTGGCAGCCAATGTGAGTGAGGATCACCCAGTGGTAGTAAGTAAGTTTATCGAACATGCCAAGGAGATTGAGATGGATGCTGTAGCAAAGAATGGCGAGGTGATTGCCTATGCCATTTCCGAGCACATCGAGTTTGCCGGTGTTCACTCAGGCGATGCAACCATCCAGTTCCCTCCTCAGAAGTTGTATGTTGAGACAGTTCGTCGTGTGAAGCGAGTAGGTCGTCAGATTGCCAAGGAGTTGCACATCAACGGTCCGTTCAACATCCAGTTCATGGCTCGTGACAATGATATTCTCGTTATCGAGTGTAACTTGCGTGCCAGTCGTTCGTTCCCATTCGTGAGCAAGGTATTGAAGATCAACCTCATCGAGTTGGCTACCCGTGTGATGCTCGGTTTGCCAGTAGAGAAGCCACACAAGAACCTCTTCGATCTCGACTATGTAGGTATCAAGGCATCCCAGTTCAGCTTCAACCGTCTGCAGAAGGCAGACCCAGTATTGGGTGTGGATATGAGTAGTACGGGTGAGGTAGGTTGCTTGGGCGACGATACATCTACCGCACTTCTGAAGAGTATGCTTTCTGTGGGTCATCGCATTCCTGCCAAGAACATCCTGCTTTCTACTGGTTCTGCCAAGCAGAAGGTAGATTTGCTCGATGCTGCCCAGATGCTGGTTAAGCATGGCTACAAGCTGTATGCAACTGGTGGTAGTAGCAAGTTCCTCACCGAGAACGGCATTGAGAACACTCGTGTGCTCTGGCCATCAGAGGAGGCAGAAGGCGGTGCGCCTAAGGCTTTGGAGATGCTTCACAACCACGAGATTGATATGGTAGTGAATATTCCGAAGAACTTGACCAGCAGCGAGTTGAGCAATGGTTACAAGATTCGTCGTGCTGCCATCGACCTGAACGTGCCATTGATTACCAATAGCCGTTTGGCGAGTGCATTCATCTATGCATTCTGCACCACCAAGCTCGAGGATATCGACATCAAGGCTTGGGGAGAGTATAAATAATGTTTAGTGATTATTTATTAGTGATTAAGAATTGACAGTTAAGTCATTCTTGATGATTCCCAATAGAAAAATCCCTGCTGTAGGAAAGGCTTCCTATGGCAGGGATTTTTTAGATAATAAACGTCTTACTCAAATTCAATATGCTCTTGTGAAGGAATACGGAAAGAGAACCATGTTTCTCCATTTTTGTTGGTGATAGCTAAGTCTCCTCGTGTAATGGTGTCCATGCCAATGATAATGTCATTGTCTTCTAAATCACAAGCAAGAACTTCCAAATCTTTTATCCAAGCACCTTCTTTGGCAAAATATAGGCTTATTTTATAAGTGTAAGCCTCTACATTTCCGCCAATTCCTGCAATCATGGCTTTTTGGATAGGTTCCAATCCTAAAGCATCTGCTATGTTTCTGGATATAATAGTGTTTGTGGCACCTGTATCCCAAAGGACATCCTTGGCTTCGCAATATTCAAGTTTATTGTTAGTTGCAGGTTTTATCACAAAACAACTTGACAGAATGCTTTCAGCCTTTGCAGGATATTTTTGTGTAATAGACTTTTTCATCTTGAAGTTTTTTATTGAGCCTTAACCTTGTGGATGGTAGCGAGTCGTGCTATGTGTCCTTTCGGAAGTGGAGACATTGTAATTTCGCTACGAGCAGGAAAAAACTTGTCGATGTCTTTGTAGTCTATGGTATGAACTTGTATTTTCTTGTCTTTTGTTTCCATATAGCTTTCCTTTCTTTTATTATTGTTGCAAAGATACGCTGAATATTCGAAACTGCCAAACTTTTCTAGTAATTTTTGTGATTTATAGTCAAATGATAAGGTTGCATAATAATAATCCCACCAAGCGCCATCTTTGAAAATGCGTTTGATGGAATTGTAAAAAGCAAAAGTCCCGCCCTGGTCGCTGTGCAAATGGGAAGCGTGGTGGAAACTGTCACCGCAAAGGTATGTATATCTTTTTGAAACAGCAAAACTTTTGCGAATAAACCTTTGCAAAATTCTTGTTTTTTAGAGAAGATTACACATTAATTGTGTAAGTTTTGTCCTTTTACAGTCAATCACTTCAGAAGGTTTAGTGTTGCAGCAAATAGAATTTTCTGTTGACTCTCCTGTAGAACTTCAGACTATAACACTTCCAATAACATAGATTCTTGCGCCAAGCGGAGTATAATAGACCCTTTGGCGGTTATTTTTCTGTTGTTATTCGGATTGTTTTTGCTGCAAAAACACTTTTTTACCTAAAAAATCTGCTAATAAATAGCTTATTCTCATTTATTTTTTGTAATTTTGCAATGCATTCGCAGTAAATGCGTTTGTATAACATACATAAGGCGTCGTCAACGCTTTGCTCATTGGTCATTCTGAACGTAGGAAATTCAAATTGATTATCAATGGCATTGCAGAGAAGATGTCACGGGTGAGTTGTATAATCAACCCTCGTAGTGTGCCAAGGAGGGCAATTCCTCAACGGCACACTTTTCGGGGTATATATAACTTTCAGCGTGAGATTCTATCTGCTCGTCAATAATCAATGGTTTCCTACGACCAAGAATGACTGACGAGTAAGCATAGTTTCTCACGCTTTTGTGTTTAACCCTTCTAAATAATAGTAATATGAGAAAAATAGCATTTATAGTTTGCATTGTTTTGATGTTCTCAGCTTGTAATAATACGAAAAGTAACAAAGCCGAGACTGAGACAAATAATGTTAGAAAGACAGAACAAAAAGAAGTTACTGCCTCTTTGAAAGAGGTGACTTTGTCTTTTAAAGACATTGAAATCGGTAAGAATATCGATAAAATTAATAGTTCTTGCTTTAAGAATGATGGAAAGATTCAGATAAAAAGTTTTGAGCTTATATCTGATTTTGTTTGTTCTGCGGAAAAATTACAAAAAACGTTTTTTGCATCAATAGTTGCAGGTTATAACAATAATAAGTATACAGGTAAAGTGTTAGTATACACAGAAAAAGGAAAGAAAGAGGTTACCAAAATTGTGTATTATGTGCCTATTACTTCTTATAATACATATCCTGATATATATACTTTGTATGAAGACAAATACGGAAAGCCAACAACCGATAAAAAAGTATTGCAAACTCCATTTGAAAAGAACTTTTCAACTTGGGTATTTGCAAACAATATGCGATTGACCATAGCAAAGAGAGTGTATACAGGAGATTCTTATGGTCCATTTCAAGAGATAGCAAGAATTGGAAGAATGAAGGATTGTGTCGAAGTTGTCTATTGTGATTATTCATTACAAATAAAAGAAAACAAAACTAAGGCTGAAGCAAAGAGAAAAGCTATAGAAGAAAGAGAGAAAAAAAACGAACTGGCAAAAAAAGAAAAGGAAATACAAGATATTTAATTCTGAAATGAATGATGTGGTAAATTAGTTTTTTTATACTCTCTCTTAATATCTATAAGTTCTATAGTCAAAAATGTTTGAGTATGGAACTTATAGATATTAAGATTTTTGTATTGGCTTATCAGAATACCTCTATAAATCAGTCGCAAATCCCGCCATTTCCATAATGATTTTGCAAGCGATATTATACATAAAAACGTTAACAGATGGGTTGTCGGCAAAAAATATATAGCTTGCATCTGAATACAAATTATGCTCGCACTCATTTCTTAACTCTGTTAAGGTTGATATTTTATTTCCATTTCGTTTTAATCCTGCTTTGTCTATAATTCCTTTAATTTTTTCCAAGCCTTGAATCTTGAAATGTGAGATGGTTTCGCCTACCAATTTGCCTCCGCTTTGGTAACTTTTTCTTAAAATGTATTCCGCAAATGAAGATGCCATAGCAAAAAGCATGTTAAACCTTTGCGGTTCACTCACAACGAATGAATCTATATACTGTCTTACATATCTTGGTAAGTCATGAATATGCGAATGTTCAGTATTGGCTAACTTTATAAATTCAATGACATTATTCGCTTTGACATACAGGTTGATACGAGAACCGATATCCTCAAATGGTCGTCTTTGACTTCTCAATGTAACTTCCATCTGATTGTTAGCATCACTATTCTTGAATTCTTGGAGTATTTCTATTGGATGGCAATAATATAGAGATATCAAACAGACCAATGGCTTTTGAATATCTTTAGGGCAAACGATACATGTTGTAGTCTCATCATTATACTCAAAAGTTATCTCGTTACCTAAAGCCTTTATTGTCTGTGGAGTGGATCCTTTTGTTAATCCTTCAATTTCTTTAGGTGGCAAATTTATAATTATACCATCATCCATATGTTTGTCACTATTAAATTCCAGTCTTACTCGATTCAGTTGCAACTCGTATATATGTCCATTGCATTTTATACTGTCAATAGAAGACTCTCCAAGAAACACAGATGTGTTATTTTTGTATTTACGTAGTGAGAAATCTTTAAGTAAATTTCCACTCATGTACTTTTCGCTTATAATTCTTGAAACTTCTGTATCTATAGAAGACTTATCTGTTAGAAATTTTAGAATTATATGATTTCCCTTATAGGAAATGGAAGCCTGAAATTTTTCAATATGCTTTGCTAATTTGAAACTTAATTCTGCCATTATAGTGATAAAAAATAAAAGTTGAACGTACTTTTGCATTATCGTAAAATCTCAGATAACAGCAATTTTTCATTTTCTGCAATCTGCTTTGCAAAATCAGAGAACGTTTTGCAATTTCTGGGAATAGCCAAAGCGTAAATAGCCATGGAACCCTTGTAACTATCTTTGTGCATCCTTTCGGATATAGTTCTGTTCTCATCTCCAATCAAAGGACATATAATGCCTCCCCTTGGTGCTTTCAATCTGAACATATAAGCCATAACCTGGTGAACATCTTCACGACCTATATCCAAGTGGTTTCCTTTTTGTGCAAGTCTTTTGTACTTAGCGTCTAGTACAAAATCTTTCTTCCAAAAATCAGGAAATCTTTTTCCTCCATGTTCAAAAAGGTAAATAGCTCCAGTGCCAAGTTTATTTTCAGGATGTTTGAAACCAACATCACACAAAAGGGTATTCAAATATTCTTCCCACAACCATGCGCCATCAAACAATATTCCGTAAACTTTATCGCTGTCCGTGCCATATTTTATTTCTTCTTGTCGAAGAATCAGGAGGCAGAGCTTTTGTAAATCAGTATATTCCTTATAAAAAGGATGATTGCTCGGACGAATATTATCGTTTATTATCTTTGTTCTTTCAGACCGATTATAAGATGGGTATATGAGATAATCACCCTTACATAGTCTTCAACGATTCTGTCAGAAGACAGAATTGTATAACCAAAGGATATTGTTTTTATGTACTCTATAGTGTGTCGTATAAGCTCAGTGATAGAATTGTCATAGCAATATTCCTTTGTGTTGTATGCGATAGTTCCACGAAATGGAATGTTTTCTTGGATATGGCGACAGGTGTCTATAGTGCCACGAACGTTAGAGTCGTTATAATGCTTTCTTCTGTATTCCTTATACAAGCCTTGTCCCATTGCCTTCTTTAAAAGTGCTGGGAAGAGGTACAGAAGAAAGTCAAAAACGTTTTCCTCTGCTGATGTAAATTCCATATTGAAGAAATTAAATCCCATTACTTTCTGCAATATATAATGTAGAAAGTAATCACTTTTACTATTGTCAAAGCGTGAATATATTTTCAATAGTTGGTTGTTCCGTCCAACAAATCCCATTATGTTCCCAGATTTAATTCTGACGGATTTCTCGTCTTCAGAATAGATGTCAACAATACTACTATCACCAATTCTGCCATCAGCATCATCTATGCTTGATGGAAAAACAAGCAGATGACTGTCTTCCTCGCATAGTTGCTTAATAGGTTTGTTGGCAATAGAAAGTATGTCTGATACTTCTTTAATAGAGCAGACTTTTCCTTTATAGTCGTTGTCTTGAATTGTAATCATTCGTCAATTGTATCTTTAGAGGTGTCATCCAATGAGTCAAAATAGATTTGCTTAAACTCTTCTACTTTTGCATCGGCATAGCTGTAGCTACGAAGATAATCCCTAAGAAGCACTTCAATATGCAAATCCCATAATTCAGAAAAGTCACCATTGTAGTTCTCTTCACTTAATTTCAGAAAATATGCAGGACCAATCTGGTAAGCTTTTCCAAGTCCACGGGTATTTGTAATTGCTTTGTTCAATGCTGTTATCACCTTTATTGCTTTTTCGCAAATATTAGGATTAAGTTTTTCTGAAAGCATGTCCATACGGTCTTCTGGTTTTATCTCTTTCCAAGCAAAACGTCTACGCATAGCGAAATCCATACTTTCTATACTACGGTCTATGTCGTTCATCGTGGCAAGAATATAAACATTTTCGGGGACAAAAAAGCCATCAGCAAATATATCCTCCTTGTCTATAAGATTCTGATATTGGGTCTTAACCTTACCTTTTTCCCCTCTATATCCAGGGTCAATGGCATAAAACAACTCACCAAATATTTTTGAGAGTTCACTACGGTTTATTTCATCGATTATGAATACGGACTTGGCATGCTTGTTTAATCGAACAAGTTCGTGTTTGCTTCTTCTAAACAATTCTTTAAGGATTAATGGGGCTGTAGTATCAACTTCTTTTCCACCATTTAATTCTTTGCATTTATCCTTGGTTATTTTTGTTTCATCTTCAAAATCTTGTAGGTTTTCCGCAATTTTTAAATATAATTCAAGTAGCTTATTCTCGCTAACATAATGCTTCTGATAATTGGCGTTTTTAAAAACGATGTGATTGTTGTCATTCACGTATGTCGTTCGTAAATCAGTATTTAGGCGGTCAATATCGCCAGACTTCAATTCTCGAACGAGTTCTTTGTAAGCAATACTAAACAATGTCGGTACGTCAAGAGCTTTCTTGCAGAATGTCTTGAACACTCCATCAACTCTTTCAAAACCTAATTGCTTCCCCTCTTTGATAGGTCTTAATCCTTCAACAAAATCAGTATAATTATAAGATGAGTGAAACTGGACAAATTCTACGTTTGCCCCCATCGACTCTGCTATTTTCTTTGCAAGATAAGTCTTTCCTGTACCAGGTGCTCCAGTAAGGACAAGATTCTTGTTCGCTTCCAAAAGATTTATATAGTTTATTATACTTTCCATATGACTGACGATGTTTTTTCTTTTTAATCGTTCCTTTTGCAAAGATACGCTGAATATTCGAAACAGCCAAACTTTTCTTGTGATTTTTGAGATTTATAATCAAATGATAAGGTCGCATAAGTAAAATCCTGTGTTTATAATGTGGGATTATGGATATAGGAATTTACTGGTGCGACCCAAAAAGCCGTGAAAACTTTGGTCGTTTCAAAATAAAGCCGTAACTTTGCACATATAAACTGGTTAAATTTCATTGCATGATGAAACAGCAAGTAAAACAAGTACCATACGGAGTGTCTGATTTCGCCATGGTGATGAGTCAGAATCTATATTATATTGATAAGACGATTTTTTTGCCAGAGCTGGAGAAGCAGCCTCGCAATCTCTTCTTCGTCCGTCCCCGTCGTTTTAGAAAAAGCCTGTTTCTCAGTATACTCTACTCTTACTATGATTGTAATCAGAAGGAGAGTTTCGAAAAACTCTTCGGTAGTTTGTGGATAGGGCAGCATCCTACATCCCTGCAAGGAATTTACCAGGTATAGTTCTTGGGTGATCTACCAGTTCATGATAGATTTTTTGGTATTTTTTGAATAGCTTTGGATTGGATTTCTTCCATTTCTTGATGACATCTTCAGCACTCTTGGAAGTAATGATTGTATAAATCATAAACTCGCAAAGTAATTGTCAATATCATCATGCGACTTCAATGTGATACATTGTTCACTATGAATTTCTTCTCTCGCCTTGTCAAGCTTCGCTTGCAAATCGGGAGTAATCGCATTAGTTGATGTGCTCATATCCTTTGTTTTAAATTGTTATTTGGGGCAAAGGTAATAAAAAATAATGAGAAATGAGGTGTTCTTGTGAATTTTAACACAGATAATCACAATTATAGTTGTTAAGCAAAAGTTTCCTTCACAAAATTTGTGAATATCGAATTTAAATATTATCTTTGCAACATCCAACCATTATAAATAATATAGTTATGAGCAACGATAATAAAACAACAAAGGAAATGCGAGCAAACGAGATGACTCCAGCTTTTCCTACGCATCCAGGGGATGTTCTGAAGGATGAGATAGAATACCGTGGAATCTCTCAGCGCCAGTTGGCGGAGGAAATGGGGATTGCTTATTCTGCCCTGAACGAAATTCTGAATGCTCGTCGCCCAGTAACGGAAAAAACGGCCCTGCTCTTTGAGGCTGCACTTGGAGTGAATGCTGAGCCTTTGTTGAAAATGCAGATGAGATATAATCTGCAATCTACTAAAAGTGATTCTACTTTTATGACGAGATTGGCAAAAGTAAGAAGGGTGGCTGCAGCCTTGTAAAAACAGAAGATATGAATAGTGATAATATAGATTTTGTAACTTGTTGCATTGGCTACTTGTCTCGTTGCTTGGGATAATATAATCAGCAAGTATATCAACGTCTTAAGACTTCTGGTATACTTGCTGATTTGATTTTTTACACAGATAATCATAATGTAAAGAGTCTGATAACTCTATCTTTTATCACAAAACACCCATTTATAACTCTATCTTTTAGCAAAGTTAACATAAAATAATTGCTTATCTCACTAATAATCAGTATTTTTGCGCATAATCTTTTAAAGGATCAAAAAAACTAAGAGTATGGCTAGAGCAACAGGTTCAATCAATTATTTGGAGCATCGCACGCCCTTGAAGGACGAAAGCGGTAAGTATCAGATACATCCGATGTTCGTGAAACAGGATGTCGTTGACAGGGAGAAGATGGAAAAGCGTGTTCGCGATCATTGTGCGATGAACGTTTCGTCCTTTATTTCTGCATTGGAAACGCTGGAGGATGAAACGCTTTACGCCCTGGCGGATGGCAACGAGGTGAGAGTAGGCGATATGTTTATCGTCAAGCCTAAGCTGGGGATGGTGAAGCATAAGGACAAGAATGGAATCGAATGGAAAAGGACCTATCATGAGGGGGATCTGATTCCAGCCAATGAGGTGGATATCTGCGGCTTGGAAATTCAGCCCACGAAGGAGTTTCTGGAGAGGCTGAAGCGCCACTCTAATGGTTGCAGCCGACAGTATTGGAGTGTGAAATCTACTCCAAAGGAGGCGGATAAGGAGTTTGCTGATATTGTAGAGATTTGTCAGCAGCAGGGTTTTATCACGGTGAAGGATATGATTCGTGAATTCGGTGTCACCCGCTATCATGCCAATAAGGTGTTGAATGATCTCTGTGAGGAACCGGCTGCCAGAATGTATGCTACCAAGGAAGGTCCTATAACGCTCTATCGTTTGTGGAAGAAGGAGTAACTAAGACGTAGTTGTTGAAACGGCTCTTTAGGTTGACGGAATCGGTTCCTTAACTTGAATGAAGCGTCTCTTCTCGTTGAATTAAGCGTATCCTTAACTTGAATAAAGCGTCTCTTCTCGTTGAAGGATGCGTCTCCGAGAGTTAAAAGAAGCGTTTCCAGGAGTCAGAACAAGCGTCTTTTAGAGTACAGGCATATACCTTCTCAGACATTGCCACTAGGCTCAGCAGCTCTGCCGAGCCTAGTCAGCAGGTCTGCTGACTGCAGTCAGCACCTCTGCTGAGCCTAGTGACAACACCTTTTAGTCGTACAGCTATAACCTCTTTAGTTGTACAACTATACACTTTTTAGTCGTACAACTATAACCTCTTTAGTTGTACAATCGTAAAATGATGATACTTCTATGAGATATATTGGGTGCTCTCATTCAATCCAAACATAAAGTATCTTCCTTTTATAACGTTCGTTTGCTTTTGTTCTATTTCAACAAACGAAATGAGGAAAAGCAGCTTCTCCTAATTCTGGCTCATATTCAAAACCTTCGTAACTGAAGCCTGCCAGTTCCTCTGGAGTAAGAAGCTGATTATTCAGGATATATCTCACCATGGCTCCACGGCAAGATTTAGCCCATACAGCCTGCATCTTCAATCTGCCGTCTTTCTGGCGGACATAAAAGAGTGGCTGAATGACCTTTATCTCCTTACATACTCTCTTCCAATCGAACAGATGTTCATATTCCTCTGTAGAAAGATGGATGAGTATACCATCATCAGCTTTCACACTATCGATGAGAACATCTGTCAGTTTGTCTTTCCAGAACTGATTGATAGGCTTGTCGTTTGTAGCTTCGAGCGATACGCAATGCTCCATACGATAAGGTACAATGCCATCCAACGGTCGAAGCAATCCATAAAGGAAGCAGGTAATCCAGAGATGTTTCTGGGCATACTCTAACGACTCCTCGCTCAAAGAACTGGCACGCAAATGTTTGTATGCCTGACCATTGTAAGCCAGGATAGCAGGCATCTTCTCTGCAGCCATAAAATCATGATATCGCTTCCAGTTCGTCATTGCAATCTTGCTGCTGCAATCAAGTTGCTTAGCCAATTCCTCTACATTCATCATTGCCATTTCTTTGGCAAAGTCATTGGCAACTGATTGGAATAGTGGCACGGAGATAGGCTTCCTGTCTGCCTTCTCAAACATGATTTTGGCATTTGCCAATAATATCTGCATAATAATCAATCTTTTGAATTGTACTTGCAAAGATAAGAAAAAATCAATATACAATGCTAAATAACCAAGAAAAATCCCATAAAATTAAAATTTTTTATAAAACGAGCATTATATAGTACTTTTTCTTGTGTAATCTATAAATATTTGTTACCTTTGCCCCATGAAAACATTATTAGACGTTCATACACATACAATAGCATCAGGTCATGCCTTCAGCAGTTTGCAGGAAATGACCTTGACAGCAAAGGAGAAAGGGTTGGATATCTTGGGAATCACAGAGCATGGTCCAAATATCCCGGGTACCTGTGATCCTATCTATTTCAGAAACCTTCATTGTGTTCCACGCCAGCTCTATGGAATCAAACTGATGCTTGGAGCAGAACTCAACATCCTCAATACGAAGGGAGATATCGATCTCGACGAGGATTACTGGCGTATGCTGGATATCCGAATAGCAGGCATCCATAGCCTTTGCTGGCAGGGAGGAAGTAAGGAGGAGAATACGCAGGGTGTCATCAATGCCATGCGCAATCCCTTCGTGCAGATTATCTCTCATCCCGGCGATGGTACGGCAGAACTGGATTTCGAGGAACTCATGAAAGTTTCCAGGGAGACGCATACCTTGCTTGAAATCAACAACCATTCCATGGCTCCCATCCGCCACAAGACTGTGGCTGCTCCCAATAATCTGGAACTGCTGGAACTTGCCAAGAAGTATGAAACTCCAGTCATCTTCGGAAGTGATGCCCACTTCTCTGCGATGATTGCCGACTACAGCAACATTATGCCACTGGTAGAAAAAGCAGAGTTCCCGGATGAGCTGGTTCTCAACTATCAGCCAGAGAAATTCATGGCTTACCTCAAACCAACCCCTGAGAAATAGGAAAATTTAGTTTCACATTTCAATTTACACGACTATGATTATAGAAGAAATCATCAAGTATAATGAAAACTTCGTAGCCAGTAAGGCTTACGAAAAGTATCTTACGAGTAAATATCCAGACAAGAAACTTGCCATTCTTTCCTGTATGGACACCCGCCTCACTGAGCTTCTGCCAGCAGCTTTGGGCCTGAAGAACGGAGATGCCAAGCTCATCAAGAACGCCGGTGGACTGGTTATCAGTCCTTTCGACTCTGCCATGCGTAGTCTCCTTGTAGCCATCTACGAATTGGGTGTAGAGGAAATCATGGTCATTGCCCACTCCAACTGCGGTGCATGCCACATGAACGGACAGCAGATGAAGAAATTGATGCTCAAACGTGGCATCCATCAGAATGTTATCGATACCATCGGGCTTTGCGGCATCGACCTCGACCATTGGCTGGAGGGATTCCACGACACAGAGGATTCTGTAAGGAATACCATCAATACGATCCGTACACACCCTCTCGTACCAAAAGACGTCAATCTTCATGGCTATATCATTGACTCACAGACGGGCAAACTGACAGAAGTGAAATAGAATAAAGGTATTATTTTAAATAAAACACATAACAGCAGTTTGTTGTACTTTCACCTTCCCTCTATGATGCTCTTTCCAAGAAAGTAACTTTCGTTACAGCCCCCACATATCATTCAGCATACTGATAGCTGATTCCGAGCGGAATACATGGTCGCGGAAGGTGATGATGCCTTCGGGAGCAAGGTGGGCTTCGAAGGAATTCACCAGGAAATCAGCTTCGAGCAGAATGCGGTGGTCGAGGCTGGTAACATCTTGATAAGTATGATGATGGGCAATGAGCCAGCAGATTCTTTCTATCTGTGCGGCTGTGAATCCATCTACTTCTGACAGTACTTTTCTTGCCTCGTCAGGACCCAGTTCTTCCTGGTGCTTGCCATCGCAGTTGCCGTATCTGGCTTGTGAAACGTGAATGCCTACATCGTGAAGAATGGCTGCTGCTTCGAGCACGAAGAGTTCTTCTCCGTTCATTCCCTCTGCTATCGCAATCATACGGGCAAAGTTGTGCACCTTTACGAAATGCTGGATGAGTGGCGCATCGCCACCATCATATTTTATCATCGCCCTCATCAAATTGGCGAGTATCAATTCCTTGTTTGTCATAATCTTATGTTTTTTACCAATAAAAAGAATACTAATCGAAGAGCTTCTTCCAAATCCACAATACCGCTATGGCGCCAATGACACAGAAGATGAAATTGGTAAGATAACCCTTGCCAAACAACTCAATGTTCAGCAGACTGCTGATGATGGCACCGGCATAACTGCCTACAATACCTATGAAGAGATTCATGCAACATCCTTTTCCTTCACCGCTCATAATGCGGTTGGCAATGTAGCCAATGAAAATACCTGTAAGGATTGGCCACGCTGTGAAATCTGCAATATGTTCTAACATACTCTTTTGATTTTATTTTTTCTTGTTATCTGATCTTTCTGATAACCTTTGCCGGATTTCCCACAGCCATGGAGTCATCAGGAATATCCTTGACCACTACGCTGCCGGCACCGATTACGCAGCGGTTGCCGATGGTTACTCCAGGGCAGACGATGACTCCTGCGCCCAGCCAGCAATCTTCGCCAATGGTGATGGGGAAGCCTGTTTCTACTGGCTTGCGTCGTTCCATATAATTGATGGGGTGGTTAGGGGTTACCAGTTGGCAGTTCGGACCTATCAGGGTGCGGTTGCCGATGGTAATCCAGCCTTCATCGAGCATCGTGGCGCCATAGTTGATGAATACATTCTCACCCACCTTGATGCCGTGACCATGATCGCAGTGGAAGGGTGGACAGATGGTGGCTGAAGCTGGAATGCCAGGAATCAGTTCTTCGATAATGGTTCGATAGTCTTCATCAAACAGGGTTAGCGTCTGCAGGCGGCAGCAGAGACGGTTGGCGTGCTCTATGCTTTTCATGCCTTCCTTGTTGCTGAAATCATAGAGCTCGCTGTTTCTCATTTTTTCAAATTCTGTCATCTTTGTTCTCTATTGATGGATGTAATCCAGAATCTGCTCTGCATGAATCTTGGTCTTGATCTCCTTTGGAGTGAAGATTTTTTCGATGACGCCTTCTTCGTTGACGAGATAGGTGGTGCGGAGGATTCCGATGGTCTTTCTGCCGCAGGTTACCTTCTCACCCCAGCAGCCGAGTTCCTGCAGTAGGGTGGTTTCGGTATCTGCGATAAGAGGGAACTGCAAACCCTTGGTTTCGGCAAACTTCTTCTGCAAAGCCTGCTTGTCCTTGCTCACGCCGATAATCTCATAACCGGCTGCTGCCAACTCCTCCTTATGTGCTTGCAGGGAGCAAGCCTCGGCAGTGCATCCGCTGGTGTTAGCCTTCGGATAACTGTAGAGCACAATCTTGCGACCACGGTAGTCGCTTGCCTTTATCTCACGTCCGTCCTGGTCAATGCCAAGAATCTCTGGTATTTTATCTCCTACATTCATAATTCTATATTTATTTATTATACGTCTTGTTATGATGCAAAGATAATAAAAATAATGCGAACCGATGTGATTCTTATGATTTTTAACACAAATAATCGTAGTTTATCTTTCTACCTGGAAGTTTAAACGAATCTTTCTTTTGGATAAAAAAAAGAAAAATATAGGGAGGATATTTGGTAATATGCTGATATTTACTTACTTTTGTGTGATGAACGTTCATGGTATGAAACAGGGAGCGGGATACTAAACAGGTAAAAAAAGAAGAAAATGAAGAAGATATTTTTGTTTATATTATTCTGTCTTTCCGTATGCAGCATGTCGGCTTACGACTTTCTGCGAGCTGTGAAAGATGAGATTCCAGGAGGTTACAACTTCTGGGTTTATACGCCGGTAGATTATTTCTATTCGCAAGAGCAGACACCGGTCATCATCTTTCTGCATGGTGCCAGTCTTTGTGGAAGAAATCTGAATAAGGTGAGAAGATACGGACCGCTTGATGCCATCGTCAAGGGGCGCGATATTGATGCGCTGACCATTGTTCCGCAGAATCCGGGAGGAGCCTGGAATCCGAAGAAAATCATGGATATGCTAGACTGGGTGAAGAAGAATTACCCATGCGATTCTAATAGAGTTTATGTCTTGGGTATGAGTTTGGGCGGTTATGGCACCATGGATGTCTGCGCCACTTATCCCGACAGGATAGCTGCCGGCATGGCGCTGTGTGGCGGCTGTTCGTATAAGGATGTGAGTGGATTGGGCGATTTGCCTTTCTGGATTATCCATGGCACAGCAGATAGGGCAGTACCGGTCAAGCAATCGAAGGTTGTGGTAGATAAACTTGAAAAGGATGGCAAGGATACCCGATTGATATACGACTGGTGGAAGGGTGCCAATCATGGTACCCCTGCCCGCGTGTTTTATCTGAAGAAAACCTATCAGTGGCTCTTCTCTCACAGCCTTTCAGATAAGGACAGACCCGTGAACAAAAACATCAGCATTACGATGAGCGATCTGGGCAGAGCATATGGTGATGTGAACAGAAATGCCCCTCAGCCTGAACTCATCGATGGTCCGAGTGTGATCAAGCAAGAGGGAAATGAATATTAAGGAATCAGGTGAACAGTTCTGCTACCTTCTCCAGCCAATTCTTATCAATATCATCGAAGGTGCTGAGGTGTTCGCTGTCAATATCCAGTACGGCAAAAAAAAAATGAAAAACTGTCATTTTCATAGAAATATTTCTATCCTTTCAATCTTTTTTCGTACTTTTGCACCATCAATTAAAATAAAGAAAATCCAGTTTTTTAAATGAAGTAAGAAAATGGCTGATAAAGATATGAAATGGAAGACGCTCTCTCAGAAGTATCTGATAGAGAAGCCATGGCTCACGGCACGAGTGGATAAGGTGGAATTGCCTACGGGAGCCATTATCGATGAATATTACGTGCTGGAATATCCCGATTGGGTGAACACCATCGCCATTACGAAGGACGGAATGTTCGTATTTGTGCGCCAGTATCGCTATGCGATAGGTAAGACGGTGAATGAACTCTGCGCAGGAGTGATAGAGAAGGGCGAGGACCCGATGGCGGCTGCCAAGCGAGAGCTGATGGAAGAGACTGGGTTCGGTGGCGGAAACTGGCAGAAGTGGATGACGATTTCGGCTAATCCGAGCACTCATACCAATCTTACCCATTGCTATTTGGCTACGGATGTGGAGCGCATGGATGTTCAGCATCTTGACCAGGCTGAGGATATCGAGGTTCGCCTCTTCTCCAGGGATGAAGTGATGGATATGCTAGAGAAGGGAGAAATCTGGCAAAGCCTGATGGCGGCTCCGCTTTGGAAGTATTTTGCGAAAGCAAAGTAAGCTGCAGGACTTCATCTGCTCGAGCAAACAGCAGAACTTCGTTTGCTCGAGCAAAGTAAACATTAAACAATAAACATTAAACATTATAAAAATGGTAATAGATTTCGAAAAAATTGCTGAGGCTCATTTGGAGGGCTTCAAGGGTGGACAGGGTAAACTTGATACTCGTAACTATGTGGATGACAAGGTGAAGATTATGTATTCTACCTTGCGTCCGGGTGCATCAACTGGTCTTCATACTCACGAGGGCAACTGCGAGATTATCTATGTGGTAAGCGGCACTGCTACTTTCCATTATGATGATGTCGTAGAAGAGGTTCGCCAGGGACTGGTGCATTACTGCCCAATGAACCATGCTCATTATATGGAGAATCTCACAGATCATGATCTGGTGTATCTCGCCATTGTGCCTGAGCATCATTAATATCCTTGAAGTATCTGGGAAAACCATATCATATTCCTCCTGAGGAAAATGTAAAAAGAAAGTCCAACTCGGATGCCTCTCTCTTAAAGGCTCCAAGCTGGACTTTCATCGTTTTTATTTTCTTCATATTACTCTTCTTCATTCTCTAGCAAGTCGGTGCCGAGGTGGGTGGTCTGCTCACGCTTCAATCGGTCGCGCACTTCCTTAGGCTTGGTGGCGTAGGTAATCATTCGGATGGAATCGTTGTAGCTCACGTACTTCCAGAGCCAGTTGAGCAATACCATTACCTTGTTCTTTACTCCGAGGATGGAGCGGAGGTGAACCACCAGCCACAATACCCAGGCAAAGAAGCCCTGACTGTGGAACTTGCCAAGCTCTACTACAGCCTTGTGTCTTCCGATGGTAGCCATAGAACCCAGGTTCTTGTAGCGGAAAGGCTTGAGCTGCTGGTCGATGTTTGGGGCTGAAGAACCAGGATGCTTCTCATTCTCCTCATCTGCCTTCGCAATCTTCTGGATATTCTTAGCCAGGAGTGCTGCCTGCTGAATGGCTACCTGAGCCAACTGTGGATGACCGCCAGGATAAGCTGGGTCTGTGGTCTGGATACACTGGTCGCCGATGGCGAAGAGACCGTCCATGCCAGGGATGCGGTTGAATTCATCTACTACGATTCGGAAACCACGGCCCAGATGGTCGCCATCGATACCCGTGATAGGCTGTGCCTTTACACCTGATACCCAGAGGAAGGTGCGGGTAGGAATCTCCTGACCGTCCTTCATCAATACCTTGTGGTCCTTGTAGTCGGTTACCATTTTGCCAAACTGTACATCCACACCCATACTGGTAAGGAATTCGTATGCTTTCTTAGAAGAGTCCTGTGACATTCCGGCGAGCAGTCTGTCGCCCGCTTCCAGAAGATAGATGTGCATCAGAGATGAGTCCATATCAGGATAATCATAAGGAATCACGTAGCGCTTCATTTCAGAGAGAGCTCCGGCAATCTCTACACCCGTGGCACCACCGCCTACAATGACCACGTTCAGGAGTTCCTGTCGCTCCTCTTCTGTGGCACAAGTCAGTGCACGCTCCAGGTTGCTCAACACAGCGTTGCGCAATCCCATTGCCTCTGAAACGGTCTTCATCGGAATAGCCCACTTCTCGATGTTGGCATTGCCATAGAAATTGGTAGTGGTTCCTGCTGCGAACACCAGGTAATCGTACTCAATCTTACCGATGGAAGTTTGCAGAATCTTCTTGTCTGGGAATACGGCTCTCGCCTCTGCCATGCGGAAGTAGAAGTTCTTGCGCTTGCGGAAAATCTGGCGGAAAGGGAAGGAGATGGAGCTTGGGTCGATACCTGCTGAGGCAATCTGATAGATAAGTGGAGGAAACTGATGGAAGTTATTCTTATCAATCAACACCACCTGCAGGTTTGCCTTGCTCAGGTCTTCTGCCAAGCGAAGGCCACCGAGTCCGCCACCTACAATCACTACTCTCTTCAACTGATTTCTCTTGATATTAATGCTCATAACTACTTCTGTTTTTTATATATTAATTACATATATTTGCTGAAAATTCTATTCTTTATAAGGCGCAATGCCTGGTACTCGCAGAAAATTCGATTGCAAAGGTACAACTTTTTTATGAGGCGGCAAAAGAAGATGGGTAGAAATATGGGATTGAAGCTTGTTGCAATCGTTCTCATTTTATATTCTTGCAAATGATGTTACAAAATGTAATATGCAGATAGCATTTTTACTTTGGCGGTGGATGGCTTGAAGGAATATACTTCCAAGGCTTCGGGCTTGTTCATGATGGGAGTTTTTCTTTTTTTTATCATTCCGCAATCTGATGAATCACATAGGTAACCACGCCCCAGATCATGAAGCGGTTGGTTTCATCTACCCGGATAGGGGAGAAGTTCTTGTTCCATGGAATGAGCCAGCCGAAGGTGCCGCTCTCATCCATCTTGAATTGCTTGATGGTGAATTCGCCATCTACGAAGGCGATGACGAAATTGCCGTTTGAGGGTTCTATCTGCCGGTCAACTACAGCGAGATCACCGTCCAGAATGCCTGCATCCTGCATGCTGTCGCCAGATATGCGCACGTAGAAGGTGGCCTCACGATGGCGAACCAGAATATCGTTGAGGTCTATCTCTCCCTCCATATAGTCTTGTGCCGGCGAAGGGAAGCCTGCTTTTACGCTTTGCTCTGCCAGCGGAATAGGTATCTTGGCTCCGAATTCCGCAGGGTGAAATGTCAGTTTTATCTTGTTATCGCTATTCTTATTCATCTTGTTTTTTCTTATTTATGGAGCTCATTTTTAGGATGGGCTTATTCTGCTTTAGAATGGGCTTATTCTGCCTCTCATTGAGTTTTTACTTTCAGAATATCATGGATGTTCGTGGTAAACTGCTTCGACATGTACTCGCGTTTCAGGTCGAATCGGCAGTCTGTGCCTTGTATGGCCTGGCGTATGGTGCCATAACCATTCTTCCGGTTGATGGCGTCGATAGCCTCCATCAGCTTTTTTTGCTTGCTTCGGTCGATGGGGTCGAAGAGGTCTTGCTGGCGAGGATGGTCGGGTGAGATTTGCCACAGGATAACGCCAGCTTTCTTGAAGTGAAACGACATGTCGGGGCAATCGGGCCTGCTGTCTGCCATCGGTTTCGGGTATTTAGCCCGGAGAATGCTGAGGGCAGCACCTACTATTTCTTCCTGCGCATTGGTGGCGATGGGCAGGGTGAGGGAATCGTGGATGGTGTATTCAGGCACATGCTCGTTAAAACGGGAAGTCCATGCGAACACTGTGATGCCCTGACATACGCTACCTTGTCTCCTTAATTTTTCTGTACAACGTACAGCGAAATTAGCCACGGCTTCTTCTATCACATTTTTGTCGGTAATGCCCTCGTTGGCAAAACTCCTGCTGGTGCAGATGCTCTTCTTCTGCGGCAATTCCTCGATGCTGATGCAGCTTTCGCCATTGATTCATCTGCCTCGAAGAAACTCTCATCGATAGAGTATTGGTCGATGCGTGGGGAATAATGGGATAGCATCGACATCACGCGGTTGGAGAGCGAACCGTAGAGCGTATAGTTGCTCGAGAATATAGCCACTCCTTCAGCCTCCAGTTTTTCCTTCACCTGATAGAAGGGGTCGCCCATCTTATAGCCCAATGCCTTAGCTTCTTCAGAGCGTGCGATGACGCCCCCGTCGTTGTTACTCAATACAACCACGGGCTTTCCTGTCAGGTCGGGGCGAAACACTCGCTCGCACGAACAGTAGAAGTTGTTGCAGTCTGCCAGTCCTATCATATCTTATCATTAACACCTCTTGTTATCACCAGAAATCCTGGTATGATGTGCAAAAATACAAAAAATAATCCGAAAACGATAGTTTTTCATTCAAGTTTTTTGTCGTTTCGTAATTTATTCTTACCTTTGTGGTCATAAGCTAGTATTGAAACATCATAAAACTGAACGATATGAATGATAAGAATAACATGTTGGCATTGAGCCAGGAGCGTTTTTCGGCTCGCAAGTTTACTCCGGAGGCGGTGAGCCAAGAGGATCTGGACTATATCATGGAGTGTGTGCGCCTGGCACCATCGGCAGTGAACAGGCAGCCTTGGCGCTGGCTCATTGTGCGCTCAGAAGAGGCGAAGAAGAAACTGCAGGATTGCTACGACCGCGAATGGTTCAAGACGGCTCCTATATATATTATAGGTATGAAAAACGTGAATGAGAACTGGGTGCGCAGATATGATGAGAAACCGCATGGCGATATTGATGTGGCGATAGCGGCAGAGCATCTCTGTCTGGCTGCCACCGAAAAGGGACTGGGCACCTGCTGGGTCTGCAATTACGATACGGCGAAGATGCAGCAGTTCTTTCCGCGTGAGGGCTATGAGGCGGTGGTAATTATTCCTGTAGGTCATATTGCTGAAGACTGTCCATGCGCTGAGAAGAAGCGTAAGGAGATGAGCGAAATCACGGAAGAAATCTAGATCTGAATATAAGAAGAAATCTAGTTCTGGTATAAAATCTGGTACAAAAAAGAAGCTGTATGGAAATGAACGAAGAATCCATCCTGGCATGGAATATCATAGAAAAGACAAATGCCAACCTCTTCCTTACCGGAAAGGCGGGCACAGGTAAGACAACCTTCCTCAAGCGATTGAAAGAACTGTCACCCAAACGAATGATTGTGCTTGCTCCTACGGGCATTGCAGCCATCAACGCCGGAGGAATGACCATCCATTCGTTCTTCCAGCTTCCCTTCTCGCCATACGTGCCGGGCACGACCTTTGGCAGCGGCGAACAGAAACGCTATCAGTTCAGCAAGCTCAAGCGCAATATCATCCGCAGTATCGACCTGCTCGTTATCGACGAAATCAGTATGGTGCGCAGCGATCTGCTCGATGCTGTAGATTCTGTGCTTCGCCAGTATCGCAAGCGCCACGATTTGCCTTTCGGTGGTGTGCAGCTCCTGATGATAGGCGATTTGCAGCAGCTGGCACCCGTGGTTACGCCACAGGAAGAGCATCTTTTAGGGCAGCATTATGATACTCCTTTCTTCTTCAGCAGCAACGCTCTGAAGCAGGTGGGTTATCTCACCATCGAACTTAAAAAGGTGTACAGGCAGCAGGATGAACAGTTTATCTCGCTGCTCAACCAGATTAGGGAGAACAAGGCTTCTGAAGCTACGCTGCAGGCTCTGAACCAGCGCTATGTTCCAAATTTTGTACCACCTAAGGAGGGCAATTATATCAGGCTTACCACCCATAATGCACCTGCCCAGTATATCAACGAACAGCAGCTTGCTGCCTTGCCTGCGCAGTCATTTTCTTTTACAGCAGATATAGAGGGCGATTTCCCGGAAACATCTTATCCGGCCGATTTCAAGCTCACATTGAAGCCGGGAGCACAGGTGATGTTCATCAAGAACGACCCGCAGCACCGTTTTTATAATGGTATGATAGGCGAGGTGATAGGGGTTAGGACCGATGAAGACGGCAGCAAGATTACCGTTCGCAGTAAGGATTCGGGCGAGGAGTTTGACCTGGAGAAAATGGAGTGGACCAATGCGAAATATACGCTGAACGAGAAAAACAAGGAGATAGAGGAGACGGTGGAAGGAAAATTCATGCAGTATCCTCTGCGTCTGGCGTGGGCGATAACTATCCACAAAAGTCAGGGACTTACTTTCGAACATGCCATCATCGATGCTTCTCATTCTTTTACCCATGGTCAGACCTATGTGGCACTGAGCCGCTGCAAGACTTTGGAGGGTATGGTGCTCAGTCAACCGCTTTCTCGCGGAGCCATTATCAGCAGTCAGACGGTGGATGCATTCACCAGCCAGCTTGCTGCGCCTAGTCAGGAGCAAATCAGCAGTCTGGAGCTGCAATACATCATTTATTGCATCAGCGAACTCTTCGATTTTTATTCCATCAGAGCCAGTTATGAGCATCTGATGCGCTGCCTGGTAGAGTTTTTTAATGGTAAATATCCGCGCGTGGTAAGCGAGTATCAGAAGCTGCAGGTGGTGCTGAAGAGTCTGATAGCCGTATCGGATAAATTCCGTGTGCAGTATACGGGTATGCTTGCCCGAAATCCTGATGTGAGACAGGCTGAGCTGCAAGACCGTATTCATAAGGGAGCTATGTATTTTCTTGACAAAATCGGCATTCTGAGTGATTTAATCAGAAAGTCGAATATTGATACAGACAACAAGGTGGCTAGGAAACAGTTTGAAGACCGCTTCTCTGTTTTCTCAGAGGATGTAAAATTAAAAGAACGGCTTTTGAAGTATGAATGTAATGCAGAATTCACGGTAACAGATTATCTGAAAAAGAAGGCGCAGTTCTTGCTGTTGGATGCAGATGCCTCATCAGATAGCGGTTCGGGCAGAAAGTCAAGGAGACAGAAAAAACCGAATGAACCGAAGGTGCCGAAAGTCGCTTCGAAGGAGGTAAGTTATGATTTCTATATGCAGGGAATGACGGTAGATCAGATTGCTGCTAAGCGGGGTTATACCAAAGGTACCATTATTGGTCATCTTACTCCTTATGTGAAAGAAGGAAAGATTGGACTGCGGGCGCTGATTTCAAGTGCCCATGAAAAGAAAATCCGTGATTTCATGAAGGCTCATCCTGAATTGGAGCATTTTGGCGAAATAAAGGAAGCTTTGGGAGCAGGTATTGAATATTACGAAATCAAACTGGTTCATGATTTGATGGAGGGGGAATAAAGCATTCTTTCACCATATTATAATAATAGCCGTAACTATATTTGCAGTAGTTACGGCTATTTTTTTAAATTATCTAGAGTTGGCTCACAGCCTCTTCCAGCTGCTGCAAAGCCTGTTTGATAATACTTCTTGGTGCAGCTACATTCAATCGCATGAATCCTTCTCCGCCAGGACCGAACATCTCTCCATCATTCAATGCCAGATGCGCCTTGTCGATGAATAGGTCGAGAAGTGCATCGTGAGAAAGATGCAGATCACGGCAGTTGAGCCATACGAGGAAGGAAGCCTGTGGACGCAACGGACGAATGCCCGGAATATGCTCGCGGCAGTAATCTTCTACGAACCGGATATTGTCCTCAATATAGGCAAGCATCGCTTTGCGCCATTCTTCTCCCTTGCGGAAGGCTGCGATAGTGGCGATAGGAGCAAAGAGGGTTGGCTCATCCAACTCGTTTGCGCTTAACCATTTATAAAACTTATTCCGAATATCTTCGTTTGGAATAATGGCGTAGCTGCTCACAATTCCAGCTATATTGAAGGTCTTGGAAGGAGCCTGGAAGGTGATGCTGATGTTGCGTGCCTTGTCTGAAACCGAAGCAAACGGGATGTGCTTGTGGCCGAAGAGCGCCATATCCGCGTGAATCTCATCGCTGATAACGAGCAGATGGTGCTCATAGCAGAAATCGGCAAGCTGCTGCAGGGTTTCTTTGCTCCAGGTAATACCGCCCGGATTATGAGGATTGCAGAGAATGAGAATCTTGCATTTCTCATCGCAAACCTTCTCGAGATTTTCGAAGTCCATCTCGTAATATCCGTCTTCCCTCATCTTCAGCGGATTGAAGACCACCTCTCTGCCATTACCCTCTGGGGTGAGGCGGAATGGGTGATAAACGGGTGGCTGGATGATGACTTTTTCATCAGGCTGGGTGAAGACATTCACCACGAGTCCGATGCCTTTAACAATACCAGGAATGAATCTTATCCACTCTCGCTTCACATCCCACTGGTGGTGGTCGCGAACCCAGTCGATGATGCTAGGCAGGTAATCTTCCGGCTCCATCGTGTAGCCGAAAAGAGAGTGTTCCAGACGTGCCTTGAGGGCATCTGTAATGAAAGATGGGGTCTCGAAATCCATATCAGCCACCCAGAGTGGCAGCAGATCATCTCGCCCCCAACGAGGCAACAGGGCGCCATGCTTCAGGTCGTCGCTGCCCGAACGGTCTATGACTTTATCGAAATTGTACATTTTACTTTGAGCCTGTTAACTATAAACTGTCAATTATAAACTATCAACCGCCTGCTTGATGTCTTCGAAGAGATCATCCACATCCTCCAGGCCTATGCTGAGGCGGATAGTGGTGTCTTTCACGTCCATCGACTTGCGCATGTTCTCAGAGAAAGCTCCGAAGATGGTGCTTGCCGGATGGATGGCGAGCGAACGGTTGTCGAAGAGGTTGGTGGCGCGATGGATGAGCTTCAGATTGTTCAGAAAACAGAAGCAGGCTTCCTTGCTCTCCAGGTCGATGCAAATCATGGCTCCCGCAGTTTTTCCAAACTGGCGCTGCGCCAACTCGTGATAAGGATTATCCTCCAGACCCACATAGTTTACATATTTTATCTGAGGCAGAGAGCGCAGCTTCTTGGCAAGCTCCAGGGCATTGCTGCTCTGCACACGATAGCGAGCATCGAGCGTTTCAAGTCCGATGGTTTGCATATAAGCTACCTGTGGGGTCATATAGGCTCCGAAATTGAAGAGCATTTCTCCATAGAGACGCTTGGCGAAATCGCCGTTGTAAGGAGTACCGTAGTCGATAACCAGACCGCCGAGCGAAGTAGCACCGCCGCTTACATATTTAGAGCTGGAAACTACCTCAATATCTACTCCCAGACTCTTAGCCGAGAATTGTGTGAAAGGAATCACGGTAGAATCCACCACCAAAGGTACATTTTTTTCATGTGCCACTTCCGAGATGGCTTTCAGGTCAGCAACCTCCAGCTGTGGGTTGGTCAGGATTTCGAGAAATACGCAGCAGGTGTCATCATCAATGGCTTCGCGCACGGCTTCGATATTGGTCAAATCGCGCAAACGCACCTTTACACCAAAACGGCGCAGAGTGGCTACGAGCAGGGCATAAGTATTGCCGAAGAGATGCTTGGATGTAACAATATTTTTGCCTTGTGCTGCCAGCGCCATGAGGGTGTTGCTGATGGCCGCCATTCCTGAGTTGAAGGCGGTGGCATGAGCAGCATCGGTAAGGGCTGCCACACGGCGCTCCAGGTTGGTTACCGTAGGGTTCTCTACGCGCGAATAATCTGGAGCCTTGATCTTGTCGGTGAATGCTTCAGCCATGACGGCAGCATTGTCGAATTCGTAGGCAAGGGTGTTATATACTGGCACGCTCAGCGAGTCGTATGCATCGCGGCGCTCATATTCCAAATGAATAGCTTGAGTCTGTTTCTTCATCATTCTGTTATTTTATGTGATATTTTGCGTGCAAAAGTACAAAAAAGAAATCAAATAGACAATAAATCGCATAAAAAAAAACGAGTTGCGAATGCTTTTTATGCATTGCAACTCGTTGGAGAGGGGTTTGACCCAACAATAACCTACTGGCTCATCCGATTAACTTAAAGATAACATTTGTAAGGTAAAAATGCAGCAAAAAAAGCAAATTGTAACAGAAACATTCGTTTATCTCGAATTTTATTTGTAATTTCGCACCAAAATCAAAATAAGGATATTTATGAATAAACTGATTCTGAAAACAACAAAAAGTGGACTGCTGGCAGCTGCCCTGATGGCTTCAATCTCTGCCAGTGCCGAAACCATAGAGGTGAAAACGCTGAAATATGCAGGCCCCTATGCCGTAGCACAGCCTTGGATGGCTGACAGTGTGAACATCAAGGGCGAAGCGTTCGACCTTAAGCAGCTGCTCGATTCGCCGCTGTCTTTCACCTTATTAAATAAGGGTAAGGAGGTGAGTGCAGCCCAACTCCTTGCCGACAAGCAGGATGCGCTCCATCTGGCTTCTTTCTGCGTATCTAACACCCAGCGCACCAAAGCAACTATCGCGGTAGAAGGATTGGAGCAATACCGTCTGTTCGTTGATGGCGAACAGGTAGAGATGAACGGCGATAAGGCTGAAACCATCCTGACTCCTTCGCAGCATACGGTTGTCATCAAATATCTTACCCGGAAGAATGCATCTTCTGATAAGAAATCTATCAAGTTGACCGTAACCGCAGCCAACGGTGCTCCGCTTTCTGTAGGCGATGCGGCAGCCAAGCGCGCCTATAACATCTATGATGTGATTTGTGCGCCCAACTATCCGAGTGTTTCTATCTCACCAAACGGAAAGTTTATCGTAGTTCGGAAAAACTGGGTAGATAGAAAAGGTAATAACCATAGCATTAGCGAATTGCGCAACTCTCAGACTAACAGAGTGATGGCTACATTTGAGGAGAGTGTAAAATGGATGCCTTCAAGCAATAAACTGTATTTCACCCAGAAGGCGAGCGACAGCAGTATTGCCGGAGAAGAAAAGCAGGATGGCACATTGCAGCTCATCACCATCAATCCGCTGACGATGGAGCGCGAAGTGCTGGCAAGCCATCTTCCTGAAGGCTGGTTCCAGTTTACACCCGATGAAAAAACGCTCATCTATACGCTCACTACTGAAGGCAGAAAAAAGGATCCGCAAGTTTATGATGTAAAAGAACCGGAAGACAGACAGCCTGGTTGGCGCGAGCGCAGCAATCTCGCCAAATATGATCTTGCATCGGGTATTCTCCAGCCGCTTACCTTCGGTTACCACAACATCTATCTGATGGATATTTCTGCCGATTCGCGTTATCTGCTGATAGGAAAGGGAGAGGAGCGACTCACCAAGCGTCCTACAACCCTGACATCATTCTACCGCCTGGATTTGGGCAGTATGAATGCATCTTCAGCCACAACGCCAAAGGTAGAAACCCTGATAGAAAAGGGCGAATTTCTGAACAGCGCCCAGTTCTCGCCAGATGGCAAGAGCATTCTCGTGAGCGCTTCGCCGGAAGCTTTCAACGGCATTGGAAAGAATGTGGAAGAAGGACAGACACCTAGCATGATCGACACCCAGCTCTATCTGATGACCTTGTCGGATAAGAAGGTTCGTCCGCTGACCAGGGATTTCAATCCGAACGTGCAGAGTGTGAATTGGAGTAAGGCAGATGGAAACATCTATTTTACAGCCGAAGATAAAGACTGCGTGCATCTCTTCCAGCTCAATCCGAAATCGGGTAAGTTTACGCTTCTCAAGACCCCTGAAGAGTACATCAAGAGTTTCTCGCTTGCATCTTCTGCAGCAGAAATGGCTTTCTCCGGTCAGAGTGCATCCAATGCTGACCGACTCTATAAGATGAATACGAAGGCGCTGAAATCGCAATTGGTTGACGATTTGAGTGCGCGCGAACTGAAGAATGTTGAACTGGGCGAATGCAAGGCTTGGAATTTCGTGAACTCTCGTGGCGACACCCTTTGCTGCCGTTACTATCTGCCACCTCATTTTGATGCTGCCAAGAAGTATCCGATGATAGTGAATTATTATGGCGGTTGCAGTCCTACGAGCCGCATGTTCCAGAGCCGTTATCCTCATCATGTTTATGCAGCGATGGGCTATGTAGTGCTGGTTGTGAATCCTAGTGGAGCCACCGGATTCGGTCAGAAATTCTCAGCCCGCCATGTGGATACGGCAGGCGAGGGAGTGGCTGAAGACATCATCTCCAGCACCCAGGCTTTCTGCGATGAGCATGCTTTCGTAAATCGCAAGAAGATTGGCTGCATCGGCGCAAGCTACGGCGGATTCATGACTCAGTATCTTCAGACCAAGACCGACCTCTTTGCAGCTGCCATCTCGCATGCAGGCATCAGCGACCACACCAGCTATTGGGGTGAGGGCTATTGGGGCTACAGCTACAGCGAAGTTTCTATGGCGAACGAATATCCTTGGACCAACAAGCATCTCTTTGTAGATCAGAGTCCGCTCTATAATGCCGACAAGATTCATACTCCGCTGCTGTTTGTTCACGGCACGGCAGATAATAATGTGCCTGTAGGCGAGAGTATCCAGCTCTATACTGCGCTGAAACTCCTTGGCCGTCCTACGGCGATGGTATTGGTAGATGGTCAGGATCATCACATCATCGACTACGAGAAGCGACTGAAATGGCAGAACACCATCTTTGCCTGGTTTGCCAAGTGGTTGCAGGATGATGCTTCCTGGTGGACGGAAATGTATGGTGATGAGAATATGTAGTTGAAGCTTCGGCAGAAATGCCGGCTTCAGCCTTTATCAAATAAGAAAAGAGATTATGTTCCTGTAAGTCGGGAATATAATCTCTTTTCTTTTTATATGTTTATTTCTTGCAGTTTAGCGTGATAAGCAGAGAAATCATGGCGAAAGCGATTCCTACGATGCAGACACCTAGCCAGTCGGCTTGCGTCCAGACGTAACCGGCACAGAAAGTACCTAGCGACCCACCGATGAAATAGCTGGTCATGAAGATGGTGTTGGCGCGGTTGGAAGCCTGCGGAACCTCCTGCAGACAACCACTCTGATTGCTGAGCTGCTGACATTGCAGACCGATGTCAACCAGGATGATGGCTGCGATGAGTCCGGCGTAAGTATCGCCGAAAAGCAAGGCTATTGCCCAGGCGATGATCTGCATTCCTGCTCCGAACAGATTGAACTTTCGAATGCCAAACCTAGGAATCAGTTTTCCCACACCACTGGCAGCAACGGCTCCCATGATTCCGCAAAGTCCGAGCATTCCTACCATATCACTTCCGGCGCTGAAAGGTGGCTGCGCCAGATGGAACGCCAGACAAGACCATATTGCCATCATACTGCCGAACCCGAAGGCTGCACGGGTGGAATAGATGCGGATAGAAGAATGGAAAAAGAAAATTTCTGCTATCGTGGTCATCAGCCCTCTGTAGGTTCCTACATAGTTGCGCTTCATTTCAGGCATCATCAGCAGCATGATTCCCATGCAAAACACCATCACGAAAGCAGCTATGATAAACATCTCCCGCCATCCCAGCCATTCGCCGATGTAACCGCTGATTACTCGTGAGGCAAGAATGCCCGTCAGCAGTCCGGAGAGTACAATGCCCATATTCCTGCTCTTGTTCTTGGGTTCCGAAAACTGTCCGGCTATCGGAATGAAGAACTGCGGAATCACCGAACAGGCGCCAATCAGCAGTGAAGCTCCCCAGAGCATCCATACGTTTTGCGCTGCAGCCATCACAATTGCCATCAATGCTGCAATGGTCATATTGACAAGGATGAGTTTCTTGCGCGAAAGCATGTCGCCCAAGGGGATGAGGAAGAATAAGCCCAGCGCATAACCTATCTGGGTAATGACGGTGATGAGGTTAGCCTTCTGCTCGGTAATATCCAGGTCGTGGCGGATGAGTTCGAGAAGCGGCTGATTGTAGTAGCAGTTGGCTACGGTGAGTCCTGCGACGATAGCCATCATCAGGAGAATGCTGCGGGGAATGCCCTGATTTTCTTTTAGCTGTATCATTTTCTGTCTGTTTGTTTCTTTGTTTTGAGTGCAAAGTTACGAAAAAATTCCCGGCAATCAAAGTTTTTGGGGACGATTTCTTGGGAAAATCTTCTGTTCTTTCCCTCGCGCGCGTACCTTATTATATGTATATAGTACTGCTCTGAAGAGGTGTTGGCGCGCACCCTTATTACGCTAAAAAACACCGAAAAGTGTTAAAATTAGGCTGTTTCCGAGCACACTAAAAACTTTAACCTTTGTTAGCACTTTGTAAGTAGCTGATTTATAGCGATTTGTAATTTTGTTACAAAATCACCTAAAAAAAAATCGCAAAAAAAAGAACAACGTATCAAAAAAATGCTTACCTTTGCATCGTTCAAAAGAACAAATGATTGTTTTACAGATTTTAAAAAAGCAAAGAAAATGAAGAAATTAGTTTTTATGTTCGTAGCTATCGCAGCTATCTCTTTCGCATCATGTGGTAACAAAACAGCTCAGAACACAGCTTCTGCTGATTCTGACACAGCTCAGGTTGATACAACTGCTGCTGACACTGCTGCTGCTGATACAGCTGCTGCTGATTCTGCTAAGTAATTTGAAATTACTTGCGAACGAAAAAATGAGAGAAACAACCGCTGGACTTCGGTCTAGCGGCTTTTTCGTTTTATAGAGACTATGTTTCATTTTTTTTAGGTTACCTTTTAGAATTTTAGAAAAGATAATTTATGATAGATTCAAGTGCCTTCCAAGGTAAAAAGGCAGCTTACTATACGCTAGGCTGCAAACTCAACTTCTCTGAAACTTCCACTTTTGGCAAAATGCTCGAAGATATGGGCGTCATTACTGCTAAAAAGGGGGAGAAAGCTGATATTTGTCTGATTAACACCTGCTCGGTAACAGAAGTTGCCGATCATAAATGCCGTCAGGCTATCCACCGGATGGTGAGAAACAATCCGGGCGCATTCGTTATCGTGACGGGCTGTTATGCGCAGCTCGAATCTGAGAATGTCAGCAAGATAGAGGGTGTAGACCTCGTGTTGGGTGCTAACGAGAAGGCGCACTTGATTCAATATCTCAGCGATGCATGGGCGCAGAAGTTTGCCCAGGAAAACGGGTTGGCTGCTCAGACTCCTCAGAACGGCGATACGGAAAGTTCTCAGAACGGCGATGCTGCGGCTCTTCATCAGCATTATAGCGTGAAGACGAAGGAAATCAAGACCTTCCAGCCTTCTTGCTCGCGTGGCAACCGTACCCGTTATTTCCTGAAGGTGCAGGACGGCTGCAATTATTATTGCACCTATTGCACCATTCCATTTGCCCGAGGCAATTCGCGCAACCCGAGCATTCAGTCGCTTGTGGCTCAATGTGAGCAGGCGGCTGCTGAAGGCGGTAAGGAAATCGTCATTACCGGTGTGAATATCGGCGATTTCGGCCAGACTACCCACGAGCGATTCATCGACCTTGTCAAGGCGATGGATCAGGTAGAAGGAATCAAGCGTTACCGCATCTCGAGTCTGGAGCCTGATCTCTGTGATGATGATCTCATAGAGTATTGTGCCCAGAGCCGTGCTTTTATGCCTCATTTCCACATTCCTCTGCAGAGCGGAAGCGATGAGGTGCTCAAGCTGATGCACCGTCGTTACGACAAGGCGCTCTTTGCTCACAAGGTGAATCTTATCAAGGAGAAAATGCCTGATGCGTTTATCGGTGTTGATGTGATGGTGGGCTGTCGCGGCGAAACTCCGGAGTGTTTTGAAGAATGCTATGAGTTTCTGAAGAGTCTGCCTGTTACCCAGCTTCACGTCTTCCCTTATTCTGAGCGTCCGGGCACGGCTGCCTTGAAGATTCCGTATGTGGTTGACGAGAAGGAGAAGAAGAAGCGCTCCAAGCGACTGTTGGAGTTGAGCGATCAGAAGACGCAGGAATTCTATGCCCAATACATCGGTACAGAGGCTGAGGTTCTCTTCGAAAAGGCGCCAAGAGGCAAGGCAATGCATGGATTCACCAAGAACTATATCCGCGTAGAACTTTCGCCGGCTCTCGCCAAGGAAGAATACGACAACCAGCTTATCAAGGTTCGTCTGGGTGACTTCAATCACGATAAGACGGCGCTGAAGGCAGAGCTTCTTTAGTTGATAGTTAATATTTATAGTTTATAGTAAAAAGGGCTAATCATAAAGTTCAAAGTTCAAAGCTCAAAGTTCAAAGTCCAATGTATTACAACGATTTTGGAACATGGATCCGGAAGCAGTTTCCTGATTTCCGTGTTCAGAAGATTTCGATAGACGCGGGATTCTCCTGTCCTAACAGAGATGGGAGGATTTCGAGTGGCGGATGTACGTATTGCGACAACCGCACCTTCAATCCCAGCTATTGCGACCGGAAAAAGTCGATTACTGAACAGCTGGAGGAGGGAAAGACTTTCTTCAGCAGAAAGTATCCTGATATGAAATATCTGGCTTATTTCCAGGCTTATACCAATACATACGCCAGGGTGGAGCAACTGAGGCAGATGTATGAAGAGGCTCTTGAGGTGGAAGATGTGGTGGGAATCGTTATCGGAACCCGTCCGGATTGTGTGAGCGATGAATTGCTCGATTATCTGAAAGAACTGAACCGCCGAACCTTCGTGCTGGTGGAATACGGCATTGAGAGTGCCAATGATGAAACCTTGAAACGCATCAACCGTGGACATGATTTTGCCTGTTGCCGTAGTGCCGTGGAGCGTACTCATGCCAGGGGAATCCTTACGGGCGGCCACATCATCATCGGTTTGCCGGGAGAAGATGCGGAAGAAAGTCTGCGCCAGGCTCCTCTCATCTCTTCCTTGCCGCTTGATATTCTCAAGATTCATCAGATGCAGATTATCAGGGGCACCCGGCTGGCACAGGAATATGCTGAGCACCCCTTCCATGTTTACACGGTAGAGGAATATATTGATGTCATCGTGAAATACATCCGTCTGCTCAGAAAGGATTTGGTGCTGGAGCGCTTCGTCAGTCAGTCGCCCAAAGAACTGCTGGTTGCTCCCAAATGGGGACTCAAGAACTATGAGTTTACCAATCTCCTGAATAACAGATTAAAGAGTTTACAATAAATATGGAAAAAGTAGCAATCGTTATATTAAACTGGAATGGTCAGAAGATGCTGGCAAAGTATCTTCCGAATGTCATCGAATATTCCCGTCAGGATGCTGAAATCTGGGTGGCAGACAATTCTTCTTCTGATGGTTCGATGCACCTTCTGGAGACTCAGTTTCCTCAGGTGAAGACCATCGTGCTGGAGCAGAATTTCGGCTTTGCTGAAGGCTATAACCGTGCCTTGAAGCAGATAGATGCAGAATATTACGTGCTCCTGAATAGCGATGTGGAGGTTTCGCATCATTGGCTTACACCGCTCATCGAGTTTATGGATTCGCATCAGCAGGTGGCTGCCTGCCAGCCTAAGCTGCTTGCGGAATACGATAAGGACAGCTTTGAGTATGCTGGTGCTTGCGGCGGATTCCTCGACAAATACGGCTATCCGTTCTGTCGCGGCCGCATCTTTGATACGGTAGAGCGCGATAACGGGCAGTATGATTACCAGCAGGAAATCTTGTGGGCTACGGGTGCCTGTATGATGATCCGCTCAAAGGATTATTGGACTGCCGGCGGTTTAGACGGCCGCTTCTTTGCCCATAATGAAGAGATAGATCTTTGCTGGCGCTTGCGTCTGATGGGCAGAAAAATCTACTGCATTCCTGAGAGTGAGGTTTATCATGTGGGTGGTGGAACCCTGCCGAAAAGCAATCCGATGAAGACTTATCTGAATTTCAGAAATAATTTAACCATGCTTTATAAGAATCTGAGTGATACAGAGTTGGCTCATGTAATGCGTATGCGTAGATTCCTGGATTACCTTGCTGCTTTCGAGACATTGGTTCTGAATCGCAACTGGGGCGACTTCAAGGCTATCTTCAAGGCGCGCAGGGCTTTCAAGGCATGGAAACATGAGTTTGACGAAGATCGCAGAAAGATACAGGCGGGCAGGGTGAAGGAGGAGATTCCGCAGGTTTACAATCTCTCTATCATCTGGCAATATTACGCCAAGGGCAAGAAACTCTTCTCGCAGTTGTAGACTATTCATAAACAAACTTAAAAATAAAATCTATGAAGAAAAAACAAATGATGATGGCGCTGGTTTCGCTGATGGTTCTGTCAGCCCAGGCGCAGGCTAATTTCCAGGTGTCGGTTTCCAATCCTTCCAAGGTGGCAAGAACCGATGCTCCGGTGGTGGTAGATCTCAGCAAGTTGGGCGCTATCGGCGACATTCAGCGCGCTGTAGTAACCGTTGACGGTAAGGAGATTCCTTCCCAGCTCGACGACACCAACCGCGATTGTACCAACGATGAACTCTGTTTCCTTGCCGATTTGGGCAAGAAAGAAACCAAGACCTATCAGGTGCATCTCTATCGTGAGGGTGAGCAGGCACAGTATCCGGCTCGTACCTTTGCCGAACTCTGTCTGCCAAGCAAAAACAGGAAACTGGCTAAGAACAGGCAGGATATTTATCTGCGCAGCATCTCGTTTGATAAGAAAACCAAGGATCCTTATCACTACGTCCATTCTCATGGCATCTGCTTCGAAAGTGAACTGATTGCCATGCGTGTTTATTTCGACCATCGTCAGACCATCGACCTTTATGGCAAAATCAACAAGGGACTGGTGGTTCAGGATACGCAGTTCTATCCTTCAGAAGAGCAGATTCAGGCTGGTTCGGGCGATGATTGCCTCTGGGTAGGCAATACCTACGGACTGGGTGCGCTCCGTGGCTGGGACGGTAAAGACCAGGTGCTGTTCAACAACGTGAAATATCAGGAGCAGCGCGTCATTTCAGAAGGTCCGCTCCGTGCCATCGTCGAGGTAGTGGATAAGGGTTGGGTTCCGGCTCCGGGCTTGCAGCCTGTCAATGCCACTATCCGCTACACCATCTATGCCGGTCATCGCGATTTCGACGTAGATGTATTCTTCAACAAGGATGTTTCTGATTATCAGTTTGCTACAGGACTCATCAACGTAAAGGGTTCCAGCGAATTTGCTGATGGCAAGGGATTGCGAGGCTGTTACGGCAGCGACTGGCCAACAGGCAAGGACGATGGAAAGCACAAGCTGGAGACCGTAGGCTTGGGCATTTATGTGCCACAGTCAGCCCTGGTAAGTCAGCAGCCAGCCAATAAGGATTGCTATACTCAGGTGGTGAAACCTGCAGGCAGCCAGCTCAGTTATAAGCTTGCTTATACCAGTGCCAACGAAACCTATGGTTTCAAGGGCGAGAAGGAGTGGTATGAGTGGTTGAAAGCCTGGAAGAAGCAGATAGAAGAGCCTGTTCAGGTTTCTGTTTCTGTCATCATCCGATAAGCAGTTTCTTTTATCATCTGATAAGCAGAAAAACTGCGCAAATAGCCAGTAATGAGCAAAAAAGCCTTACGTTTTGCTCATTGCTGGTTATTTTGCAAACAATTTTAAGAGAAAAACCCATTTTTTTTGCGAATACGTATGATTTTTTAGCAAAAAAGCTTGGTAATTTAAATAATTTTTAGTATTTTTGCAGTCGTAACTCGAAGATTTGTAAATTATCGTGAAAAGGTTTTTTAATTATATAGTCATATTAGCAATCGTGCTTCTCAGTTCGGCCTGCGAGTTTAAGTTCAAGCCGAACGAGGAAGGAGAGGCTGTGCCCCTGTCAGTACAGCGTTACGACCGATTGGAAAGCAGATATCTTACTACCGGTGATTTCTCAGCCCTGCAGCAGATGAACACCGATTACCCGATAGAAACCCGTACGCTGATAGAGAAAATGCTCCAGCTTGGCACCATTACCGACGCCAATATCAGCAACCGTTTCCTCATGTTCTATCAGGATTCTACCCTGCAGTCACTTATTGCCGATGCTGAGGCAGAATTTGCCAATATGGAAGACATCAATGAGCAGCTGAAATCTGCCTTCTCACGTCTGAACAGTTGGATTCCGGAGCTCCAGCAGCCTTGTTTCTATGCCCAGATTGGCGCTCTCGACCAGAGCATCGTAGTAGGACAGCACTCAGTAGGAATTTCGCTTGATAAATACATGGGCGAAAACTATCCGCTCTACAAGAAATTCTATACACCGCAGCAGCGCAGCACCATGTCGCGCCAGTATATTGTGCCGGATTGCCTTACCTTCTATCTGCTGAGCATCTATCCGATGGATCAGTTCGACACCCGTCCGCAGCTCGACCGCGATCTGCACATGGGCAAGATTATGTGGGCTGTCAACAAGGCGATGGGCAAGGAGATTTTCAAGACTAAGTATGTGAAGACAATCTGCGCTTATGTAAAGCGCAACCCTAAAGTAACAGTAGAACAACTGCTCAAGGACGAAGATTATTCGCCTATTGAGGCATTACATAAAGATTAACACATGAAAAGATTTCCAGTTTTTATTGCAACTGTCATGATGGTTTCAGCAATGCAAGCTGCAGATAAACTCGACCTGAAGGCCATTACCTCCGGCGAGTTTGCTGCCTCTTATGTTACCGGTATTAACCCTATTGATGGCACCGATTTGTACGCTTCTATCAGCAATGATGGCAAGCAGGTTATCAGTTATTCGTTCAAGACGGGCAAGCAGATGAGCATCCTCTTCGATGTGAACGCAGTCAAGGCTCCCTTCGAACAGATTGAGGGTTATGTAATCAGTCCTGATGGCAAGAAATTGCTTATCATGACCCATCGCGAGGCTATTTACCGCCGCTCGTTCAAGGCTGAGTATTTCATATATGATATTGCTAAGAAGAGTTTGAAGAAACTTTCCCAGGGCGTTAACCAGCAGGTGGCTACCTGGTCGCCTGATTCACGCCACATTGCCTTCGTAAAGGATAACAATCTCTTTGTTACCGATGGAGATAAGGAAACCCAGATTACCCGCGACGGTAAGTTTAATGAGGTAATCAATGGTATTCCTGATTGGGTTTACGAAGAGGAGTTCAGCTTCAACCGCGCCTTTGCATGGAATGCGGATGGAACTGCCATCGGTTGGATACGCTTCGACGAATCGCACGTAAAGACTTATTCTCTGCAGATGTTCGAAGGTTCTCATCCTACCCATAGCGAGTATCACGACTATCCGGGAGAGTATTCCTATAAATATCCTAAGGCTGGACAGGACAACTCTAAGGTGAGCCTCTGGAGTTATGATATGAAGAACGGCAAGACCGTGGCGCTCGATGTGCCTGTAGATTCCGACGGCTATTATCCACGCGTTAAGACATCGCCAGACGCCAACAGTCTGATTGTCTATACGATGAACCGCCATCAGGACGACATGCGCCTCTATGCAGTCAATCCTTTCACCGGCAAGAGCAGGATGCTCATCAAGGAGAGTGTGCCTAAGTTTGTAAAGGAAGAGGTGATTGAAAACAGCATCGTGGGCAAGAAGAACATCCTGCTGCCTAGCGACCGCGACGGCTTCATGCATCTCTATCTCTATGATATGAACGGCAAGCTCCTGCGTCAGGTAGAGAAGGGCAACTATGATGTTACCTCTATCTACGGAATGGATGAGAAGACGGGCGATGTTTATTTCCAGGCTGCCAAGCTCAATGCGCACGATCGCCAGGTTTACGTGGCTCATAAGAACGGAAAGGTGGAGCGCCTTACCGATGCGGCTGGTTCCAACTCGGCTTACTTCTCGGGCGATTACCGCTATTTCGTCAATACCTGGAGCAGCTACAGCCATCCTTATGTCTTCACCGTACGCAGCAACAAGGGCAAGCTTATCAAGACATTGGAAGACAACAAGCAGCTGCTCGAAAAGACCCGGAAGTATAATTGGGGCAAGCGCGAGACTTTCTCTTTCACCACTTCCGAAGGTGTGAAACTGGACGGCTGGATGGTGAAGCCTGTAGATTTCGACGCCAGCAAGAAGTATCCTGTCATCCTCTTCCAGTATTCCGGTCCGGGCAACCAGCAGGTGCTCGATTCATGGAGCACGGGCAGTATGGGCAATGGCGGTGCTTTCGATTATTATCTTGCACAGGAAGGATTCATCATTGCCTGCGTAGATGGTCGTGGAACAGGCGGTAGAGGAGCAGAGTTTGAGAAGTCTACTTATCTCCGTCTGGGCGATTTAGAGTCGAAAGATCAGGTTGAGACCGCTCTCTACATGGGTTCTCTGCCTTATGTAGACAAGGATAATATCGGCATTTGGGGCTGGAGCTATGGTGGTTTCAATACGCTGATGAGTATGAGCGAGGGCCGTCCTGTGTTCAAGGCAGGTGTGGCTGTGGCTCCTCCTACCTGCTACCGCTTCTATGATTCGGTTTATACTGAGCGCTACATGCGCACTCCTAAGGAGAACGAAGAGGGTTATAAGGTGAACCCTATCGAGCGAGTAAAGCAGCAGCATGGTGCGTTGCTTATCTGTCACGGATTGGCAGATGACAATGTGCATCCGCAGAATACCTTCGAATATGCTGAGGCGTTGGTTCAGGCAGACAAGGACTTCAAGACCCTGTGGTACACGAACCGTAATCATGGCATTTCGGGTGGCAATACCCGCAACCATCTGCTTCGCCAGATAGCAAACTGGTTCAAGCAGAATTTGAAGTAGAAAATGATATGATATAAAAAGTGAAGCCATTCTCGGCAGAAAACGGGAATGGCTTCTTAATTTAATGTTCTCCTCATTACTTTGCGAAGTAAGGAACGTTTGAATTCTTATTCAGTTTTAGCGCCTTTTCTGCGCTTTTCTTTCTTGGCTTTCTTAGCCTTCTTCACTTTTACCTCTTCAACCTCTTCATCGTTAGGCTGAACAGATGAAAAATGAAAATCTGTAGAGTTGATGGTCTTCACCTGATAAGGGCTAGGCGCATCGTTCATCTGCTGTCCGTTCTTTGCCTTCTTAGCCTTTGGCTTCTGAATGTATCTTGCATAGAGCTTGTTCCATTTCTTTTCAGCCTTCTTCTGGTTGAAGTCAAACATCACGATACACGTGCGGTTGCCGGCACCTTTCTGCTCCAGATAGTCGCGCAACTGGTATGAATAGTTCTCGCGGCTTACCAGAAACTTGTTCTTGCGGGTGAAATAGGCAGAATCAACCTTCTGAACGTCTGTGAAATAGACTGTAGAGTCATTAAACGACGAGGCAAATCCAAAGATGTATGCAGTCTTAACTTCGTTCTTGGCTGATGCAGAGAGCGAGCTGAAACATGCTAATGCAATAGATGCTAATGCAATTTTTGTAATTTTCATTTCTTTTTCTGTCTTATTTTGTTTTGTGCTGTCTGCCCCATCAGTCATGCAGGATCTTTCCTTATCCCAGATAGGACTTCAGCAGTTTATCTGTCGTTTTGTTCCGGAGTCGCCTTATCGTTTTTTCCTTGATCTGGCGTACTCTTTCCCTGGTGAGATGATACTTGGTTCCGATTTCTTCGAGCGTCAGTTCCGGTGTTCCTATGCCATAGAAGGCAGCAATGATTTTCTGGTCTTTGTCCGGCAGCGTCTTGAGCAGTCTTTCTATTTCAGCTCTCAGCGACTCTGTCAGCAGCTCATTGTCGGTCGGATCATCCGAATTGGCCATCAGGTCGAGCATGCTGCCATCTTCATCATCAGAAAAAGGAGCATCCACGCTCAGGTGGCGACTTGTCGATGTAGCCTTCATGGCGTCCTCTATCTTGTCTTCCGGCAAGTCTATGCGGTCAGCTATTTCGTCTACACTCGGTTTGCGTTCAAATTCCTGTTCGAACTTACTCATCTCTCTGTTAATCTTGTTAACGCTTCCCACCTGGTTGAGCGGAAGGCGCACAAGTCTGCTCTGCTCGGCTATGGCCTGCAGAATGCTCTGGCGAATCCACCATACGGCGTAAGAGATGAACTTAAACCCTCGGGTTTCATCAAACTTCTGTGCGGCTTTGATAAGCCCCACGTTTCCTTCGTTGATAAGATCAGGCAAACTGATCCCCTGGTTCTGGTACTGTTTTGCAACAGACACCACGAAACGGAGATTGGCTTTTGTTAATCTCTCCAATGCCCTACGGTCACCTTTTCTTATACGCTGAGCGAGCTCCACCTCTTCATCTGTAGAGAGCAGCTCCTCATGAGCAATATCTTGAAGATATTTTTCCAACGATGCGCTTGCGCGATTCGTAATTGACTGAGTAATTTTTAATTGTCTCATGCTGGCATCAAATTTTAAGTAGTTGCAAAAATACACTTTTTTGTTTAAATACCAAAAAAAATAGTAGATATTTTTCAGAAATACCTACTATTTTATTGATTTTTGTCTGTTTCTTGAGTTTTTTGGCAGCAAAAAAGCCTTTTCACTACTCAATCATGAGACGTTTTCTCTTCAAACGCTTACCCTTAGTCTTTCTGCAGCGGAACAGCGAAGTAAGCCTTCTTGCCTGTTGGCCATACACCCTGGATGTAGAGCACTGGGTCCTTGCTGGTAGAAGCACTCTTTACAGCCTTCTGCAGGTCATCAATCGTATTGATGTTGTTGTCGTTGATGCGCTGGATGATGAAACCGCGTGAAATGCCACCATCTTTCAGGGCGCCGTTGTTCACCTTCATTACCTCTACACCATACTTGATGTTGAGCTGGTTCTTCTGGCTCTCAGTAATAGGGCGGAAGCTGCCACCGAGCACGTCGAGGTCGGCACTCTTGATAACCGAAGTATTACCCTGGGCATTCTTCAGCGTGATGGTCTTGGTGCTTGCCTTCTTGTTGCGCAGGTAGGTGATGCTCATCTTGTCGCCAGGGCGCTTGCCGTTCAGGATTTCCTGCAGCTCAGCCATCTTGGTCACCTTCTTGCCGTCAACCTTGGTAATCACGTCACCTTCCTTCAGTCCTGCCTCAGCACCGTTGCCGTCTTCATCTACCTTGGCAATGTAAACACCTTCGTTGGTTCCCAGGTTCACTTCCTTGCCGTTCTCCTTCTGGGCGTTGATATAGTTCAGCACATCGCTTCCCTGTATGCTCAGCATCACGCGCTGTACGCTGCCGTATTTCTTCAGGTCGTCTACCACCTTGTTCATGATAGAGGTAGGGATGGCGAAACCGTAGCCGGAGTAAGAACCGGTCTGAGAATAGAGCATGGCGTTGATGCCTACCAGTTCGCCCTGGGTGTTGACGAGTGCACCGCCCGAGTTACCTGCGTTGATGGCAGCATCGGTCTGTATGAAACTCTCTACACCGTTGGCACCGAGCGAACGTGCCTTGGCAGAGATAATGCCGGCTGTAACCGTATTGTTCAGTCCGAATGGGTTGCCCACGGCGATGACCCATTCACCCACCTTCACCTTGTCGCTGTCGGCGATAGGCAGGGTAGGCAGGTTCTTGCCGTCTACCTTGATGAGGGCGAGGTCGGTAGTCTTGTCGGTTCCGATGATGCGAGCCGAGAATTCGCGGTTGTCGTTGAGCGTTACGGTCAGCTCGTCAGCACCTTCTACCACGTGGTTGTTGGTAACGATGTAACCGTCCTGACTGATGATGACGCCCGAACCTGTAGCCTCTCTCTTCGGAGTCTGCACTTTCTGCTTGCGTGTGCCTCCGTTGCCCTGTCCCGGGTTGCCGAAGAAGCCGAACGGGTCGAAGAATCCTCCGAATGGGTCGTCCTGCACATCTACCGTCTTCACCTTCGAGTTCTGTACGTATTTAATATGTACTACAGCAGGCAGCGCCTTCTCGGCAGCATAGGTTAAGTCTACAGGCTGACCTGCTGGCGCAGCGGTAACTGCAGGTGAAGCATTTACTTTCATGAAAGCACCGGCTGAAAATGCGAGCGAACCAACGCAGAGCACAGCCACAACATAATTACTTAATTTTTTCATGTCTCTTATTTTTTTATTGTTTACTTTTCTTTTCCTTGGAACGGCAGCAGCTAATATCATGCCAAAGTCAGCTTGTCATGCACCGCTCTGTTTTCCGGTTGCAAATATAGGGTCATTTTTTGAGATACGCTTCATTCTCTGCATAAATTTATTCCGTTTTAACATTTCAAATTAACACTTTAACGGCTATTAAACAAGAAATGCCCTAAATTCACAAATATTTGAATGTAAGCACGAAAATCTTAGTTTTGTATACGAAACTATCTTTTATTGATTGTTGAATATCTGTTAAAAGGCAGCGGCTCGGAAACTCGGTTTAACCGGGGGAAAAGAGTGAAAATAGCCTTGCGAATAACTAATGATGCATAAAAAAGTGGGGAATCGTGCGATAGTATCAAAAGTTTTTTGTACTTTTGCATGTCGAAAGCAGTGCTCCGGTCTGTCGCTGGCATCTTTCAGGTGCGAGAGGAAAGTCCGGGCAGCATAGAGCATCCCACTTCCGAAACTAGAAGCTATTGGTGACAGTAGGTGTCGGTAGAAGAAAATAACCGCTTTCACTTATCCCGTTTGTCCAGTCTGGGGTGGTGAGAGTAAGGGTGAGAAGGTGGTGTAAGAGACCACCAGCTGGCGGGTGATCGCCAGGCTGTGCCATCTGGGAGCTGTAAGCTCATGTATACCGCAGATTGAGGGCGGCTCGTCCGATTGCCTTAGGGCTGCTGCGGAGGGTAGAGTGCTTGAGCCCAAGGGTGACTTTGGGACTAGATAAATGACAGACGTTCTTATATCTGGTATGAACACAGCATAACAGCATATCTGATATAGGAACACAGAACTCGGCTTACAGGGGCACTGCTTTCTTTTTTTCAGCATCGCAGCCTTTATATATAATAAGGTATAAGATGCATCATTTTAAACGATTTTAAAAACTAGCAAGATTATGAAACTCAGAGAACCGGAAAAGCAGATATTAGATGATTTCGAACATAAGGTAACGGGCAAGATAGCGAAATATGGCAATGAGCCCGATTTCCCAAAGTTTGAGAACTACGGCATTACCCGCATGGAGCTGGATGATTATCTTTTCGATAAGCAGTCGATACTCGACATGGGTGGTTCCAAGCGCAGCCAGCTCACCATCGGCGGTTTCATCACCGTCCTCCCCGTACTGGTGCTGTCCTGTTTCCCGGATAAATCACCCGTCTACGACAACGGCAAGATGCTCGCCACGGTCATAGCCGTCATCATCGGTCTGCTGCTGGCGTGTTTTGTCAAGGCACTTCTCCAGATGATCATCGCCTATCGCGTGAACCATCATAAGGAGCCTAAGATGGAGACCTTCATCAAGGCAGTCCTCTTCTACGAGAAGCGGTCGTAACTGTAAACTATAAATAATAAACTATAAACTATAAGTAGTATGACATTACCAGACTTTATGGACTATAAGGACAAGTTCACCCAGCGTGCATTTGTCGAGAAGATTTCGCATGTTGCCAAACGTGCCGGTGCCAAGATGGTTTATACAGCGCTCATTCTCTATTATACATTAGAGAGTGACAAGGTTTCGCTGAAGGACAAGGCTCTGATTGTAGGAGCCTTGGGTTATCTCATCAGTCCGCTCGATGTGATTCCCGACGCCATACCTATTGCCGGTTTGGGTGATGACCTGGCCGTATTGCTGTTTGTGCTCAAGAAAGTTTGGGGTGAGGTTTCAGAAGATGTAAAAGCAAAGGCTCAGGATAAGTTGAAGAAGTGGTTTGATGAAGATGAGATTCCATCAGCCGATGACCTCTTCAAGGATTCAGCCACCGATACACCGGTTTGAAAATGATAATGACCCTTAATGACTTTGACCCTTCATGACCGGATTTTAGGTAGAAAACAAGAAAAGACCGCTCTCCTCGTATTGAGGTGAGCGGTCGATTTTGTTTTATCCCATGCAGCTCGTTACTCCGAGCGTAGTAGCGATAGCGGTCAGTATGC
>ENA-OVGI01000032-OVGI01000032.1-human-gut-metagenome-genome-assembly--contig:-NODE-32-length-131948-cov-10.124275_pt1 | contig 131948 bp, 112 predicted proteins | sample MGYA00237771_ERZ505421 | MGnify/ENA primary metagenome ERZ505421 (study PRJEB26158, sample SAMN06016378) | human gut metagenome | biome: human gut; feature: ankylosing spondylitis patient; material... | reverse complement strand
TTTTTATTTATTGATTTCTCTGTATATGATTTTTATTATTTTTGCGAAATATCAGGCGTTCTTTTCCTTCTCTTCTCTCTCCTCGCGCTCCCGCTCCGCCTGGGACTTTCTCAGGTAGTCCGGCTTATGCTCCATGGCAGTCTCCATCTTTCCCTCCGCAAAATAGACAGCACCGAGAGCGGCCACAGATGCGGCTCTCTGGCGGTTTACATGCGCCGGGGCAAGATCATAAGGCACGGTCATCTTCTCCGCGATCTGCTTCTCATAAACAGGCACACCGTCACCTAAGAAGATCACGCGCTCGCCCATCGCGTTCAGTTTTTCGATCAGCTCACCCATATCCATCGCATCCTGATCCATCACGGTCTCAAATTTCTTCTCAAAGCGATAGATTCCCGTGTAGACCTGGTTTCTTCTCGCATCCATGATCGGACAGATCAATCCCTGTGCATCATAAAGATTATATGCCAGTGCATCTACTGTCGGTACTGCTACCAATGGTTTCTTCAGGGCAAGTCCCAGGCCTTTGGCTGTTGCCGAGCCGATACGGAGTCCTGTAAAGGATCCCGGTCCCGCTGCCACTGCAATAGCATCTACGGATTCCAGTTCCAGTTCCGTCATCTTCACAATCTCATCTAACATCGGAAGCAAAGTCTGAGAATGTGTTTTCTTATAATTTACAGTATACTCAGCCAGTAATGTATCATCTTCCACAACTGCTACAGATGCAACAATTCCTGAGCTGTCCAAAGCTAAAATTTTCATTTCTACCTCCTAACTGTTCTCCGGACCAATCACTGTAATCCTTCTATAATCAAAGCCTTTCTCCAGATCTTTCTCTATGGTTACTTTGATCAGCTTTTCCGGAAGGATTTCTTCAATCAGATCTGCCCATTCGATCAGGCAGACACCCTCACCGAAAAAATAATCATCGTATCCGATTTCTTCCATTTCTTCTATATCACCGATCCGGTAAACATCGAAATGATAAAATGGCAGACGTCCTTCAGTATATTCCTGAATAATGGTAAAAGTCGGACTGTTTACAGGCTCTGTGATCCCCAGTCCTTCTGCCACTCCCTGGGTAAAAACAGTCTTACCTACCCCAAGATCTCCTACCAGTGTGTATACCTGCCCGGGAAGAGCATTTTCCCCGATCCATTTGCCGAAAGCGAAGGTCTCTTCTGGGCTGAATGTTTCTTTTATCATAACTTTACAACTCCTTTTTACTTGCAGAATTGCTCTTTGCATATTATAATAGAACGAATAACGAAATACAATACTTTTTGAAAAGGAGACTTGAAACTATGGCAAATCCGATAGTTACAATTACCATGGATAATGGCGATGTGATGAAAGCAGAATTATATCCTGAGATTGCACCGAATACAGTTAATAACTTTATCAGTCTTGTAAAAAAAGGCTTCTATGACGGACTTATTTTCCATCGTGTGATCAACGGTTTCATGATCCAGGGAGGATGCCCGGACGGAACAGGTATGGGCGGTCCGGGATACAGCATTAAGGGTGAATTCACTCAGAACAGATTTAAAAATGATCTGAAACATACTGCAGGTGTTCTTTCCATGGCACGCGCCATGCATCCAAACTCAGCAGGAAGCCAGTTCTTTATCATGCACAAAGATGCTCCGCATCTTGACGGTGCTTATGCTGCATTCGGCAAGATCACTGAAGGAATGGATGTTGTAAACCGTATTGCAGAAGAAGATACCGATTACAGCGACCGTCCGCTTGACGAGCAGAAAATCAAATCCATGACAGTAGAAACTTTCGGTGTTGATTATCCGGAACCGGAGAAATGCTGATTCGCTGACTGTTTATGCCCCATGCAGTTTTCAGGCTGCATGGGGCATATTTTATCAGTCCGTAAATACTTTCACTTCACCGTCAATCACTGAATAGTAAAGATCTTTCTCTTTCTTCATCTTCGCTCTTCCATTTGTTCCCTCGGTGATTGCTTTTTCTACAAATGCAATCTGATCCGCCGGAACCAGCAAATGCAGAACTACCCTGTCAGTGTATTCAGAATCAAGGATCGGTAATTTCTGTTCTCCGGCAATATACTGAATCTTGCCTATCCCGGTATAATCCGTAACTACTTCCATAGAAATTCCGTAGGTTTTCTCAATCACTGTGCTGGCGGCAAGACCTTCCTGCAGACTCCTGGAATATGCTCTGACAAGACCTCCTGTTCCAAGAAGTATCCCTCCAAAATATCTGGTAACTACTGCTGCCACATTATAAATATCTTCCCCCAGGATTACATCCAGCATTGGTCTTCCCGCAGTGCCTGACGGCTCACCATCGTCACTGCATCTGGTATATTCCCTGTTCTTTCCCACCGAATATACATAGCAGTTATGTCTGGCATCCCAATATTTCTTCTTCATTTCCTCTATAAAGGCCAGTGCCTCCTCTTCGGTCTGTACAGGACGCACTGTAGCAATAAATCTGGATTTCTTTTCCACGATCTCGCCTTCCCCGCCCTCGTAAACTGTCTTATATTTCTCAAGCATGTCTCATACTCCTCTTTCCGTTCTCTTATTGACTCAGTGTACCATGAATTACAAAAATGTGCCAGCACAGTGTATACTAATCCTGCAAAAAAACACAATAACCATTAAAAAGATCCAAAAGCAATTGTGAATTTTTATTTTTCTGCTTTATTTACTTATTCTTATTTGATATAATAGAACGGATTATAAAGGAGGTTTAACATGAACTACGGTAAAAAGTCGACTGCAAAGAAACGGACGGCACTGATTTCCCGTTCTTCCATGATGGGAAAGCGCGCCAGAGTTTCTTTCATCAGAGTCCTGTTCGTATCACTGATAGCACTCTGCATCGCAGTAACCTGTCTGGGTGTGGGGTCATTCAGGGGTGTAATTGATACTGCTCCTGATGTTGATGATATTGATATTATGCCACTGGGCTATGCAACCTTTCTCTACGATGATGCAGGGAATCAGATCCGTAAACTGGCTGCTCCGGATTCCAACCGACTGCCTGTCACTCTCGATCAGATACCTGTTGATCTGCAGCATGCAGTTGTCGCAATTGAGGATGAACGTTTCTATGAACATAACGGTATTGACGTAAAAGGTATTCTTCGTGCCGGAATGAAAGCTCTCACTACCGGAGATTTCTCAGAAGGTGCCAGTACGATCACACAGCAGCTTCTTAAGAATAACGTATTTACCAACTGGACCAGTGAATCTACTCAGCTGGAAAGATTTACGCGAAAAATCCAGGAACAGTACCTTGCTGTCCAGGTTGAGAAAAAAACTGATAAAGACACCATTCTTGAGAATTACCTGAACACAATTAACCTGGGTGCCGGTTCCTACGGTGTACAGGCTGCCGCACGACAGTATTTTGACAAGGATATATGGGATCTGAATCTTTCTGAATGTGCAACTCTGGCAGGTATCACACAGAACCCGACGAAATTTAACCCGATCATCAATCCTGACAGCAACAGGAAGAGACGCAAGGAAGTTCTCCAGCATATGCTGGATCAGAACTATATTACTCAGGATCAGTATGATGAAGCTCTTGCAGATGATGTTTATTCCCGTATCCAGGCCGCTCAGGAAAAGAACTCCAGCACTGAGAATACTGTTTACACATATTTTGAAGATGAACTGACAGATCAGATCATCAACGACCTGATGAATATCAAAGGTTACACCAAAAAACAGGCAACCAATCTTCTCTACAGCGGCGGACTTAAAGTATATACAACACAGGATTCCAAGATCCAGAATATCCTGGATGAGGAATATGCAGATCCTTCCAATTATCCGGACACTGTCCAGTATGAACTTGACTATGCCCTGACGGTTACCGATCCTAATGGAAATCAGGTAAACTACAGTAAGGAAATGTTGCAGCTTTATTTTCAGAATGAGGATCCCGATTTCGATCTTCTGTTCGATTCCCCGGAAGATGGACAGACTTATGTAGACAAATATAAGGCAAGCATACTCGCCAACGGAAGTAAAGTTCTTGCAGAGCGTGTCAATTTCGCACCTCAGCCACAGTCTTCCATGAGTGTGATCGACCAGCATACCGGCTATGTAAAAGCTCTGATCGGTGGTCGTGGAGAGAAAACGGCAAGTCTTACACTGAACCGGGCAACGGACACTACCAGACAGCCTGGTTCTACCTTTAAGATCGTGTCCACTTATGCACCTGCTTTAAATGAAAAAGGCATGACTCTTGCAACAACATTTGAAGACGAACCTTATGAATATCCGGATGGTTCCCCTGTAAACAACGCAACCCGTTCTTACAACGGAACAACCACGATCCGTACTGCGATCCAGAATTCCATTAACGTTGTAGCCGTCAAGTGTCTGGAAAAAGTAACTCCTGAGCTTGGATTGAAATATCTGGACAACTTTGGTTTTACAACCCTTGCTCATGGAACAGAGGCTGACAAAGATGCCAATGGTAATGTATGGAGCGATGCAAACCTTGCCACTGCGCTTGGCGGCATCACCCGCGGTGTCACAAATGTTGAACTGTGTGCATCCTATGCAGCCATCGCAAATAACGGAAATTATATCAAGCCAATTTATTACACAAAAATTCTGGATCACAACGGAAACGTCCTGATCGAGAATACTGCTGCCGAACGTTCCGTAATCAAAGAAAGTACTGCTTTTCTTCTCACCAGTGCAATGGAGGATGTTGTAAAACAGGGTACAGGTACAGCCTGCCAGCTTGACAATATGCCTGTTGCCGGAAAAACAGGTACAACCGAAGCCTATAACGACTTGTGGTTTGTGGGTTATACACCATATTATACATGCGCAGTATGGTCCGGTTATGACAACAATGAGAAATTACCTGATTATGCGCGTAACTTCCACAAAGCTTTATGGAAAAAGGTTATGACTCGTATCCATGAGGGACTTCCTTCCAAAGAATTCGAGAAGCCTGCAAGTGTAGAAAAGTTAAGTGTCTGCGAGGAAACCGGACTTCTTCCAAGAGCCGGCTGTCCGGTGATCACTGAATACTTTGACGTAGGTACCATGCCTACTGAATACTGTGACCAGCATTTCTATGACAGTGATGATTATGACTATAATTATGATACAGATTCCTCTGATCAGACTGATAACACCACTGACACTGATAACAGCGAAAACTCTGATAATGGAGATACCGACAACAGTGGTGACAGTAACAATACTGATGACAACGGTAACAGCGGTGACGATGGTACTGATAATACCGGCGGAAGCGATGACAACGGTGACGGTAACGAGGATGATTCCTCTTATCAGGTCGACTATTATTAATGCAAAAATACCGGTACAGGAGCACCTCCGAATGATATTCCTGTACTGCAAAAAATCCACAGTCCTGTCAACTCAGGACTGTGGATTTTTTATATATTTTCAAAATTGATTCTCAGATATTATACTTCTTTAATAACCATACGCGCAGATCCGTAAATACCTGCATCATTTCCGAGAGTTGCAAGAATGATCGGTGTTTTCTTGCATGCTGTAAAAGCATATTTCTCATAGTATTTCTGAATACAGTCGATCAATGGCTGTCCGGCTTTGGAAACCCCACCGCCGATAACGATGGCTTCCGGATCTGTCACACATGCAAACATGGCAAGTGTTCCGCCAAGCATTTCTCCTACCTGTGCCATAACATCGCAGGCTACTTTGTCGCCCTCTTTAAAAGCATCCAGAACATTCTTTGCTGAAAGTTTTGTAAATTTGCGAAGAACAGTCTGCTCATCTGTAGCAGCCAGAGTTCTCTGTGCCACGCGAACGATACCTGTTGCAGACGCATACTGCTCCAGACATCCACAGTTACCACAGTTGCAGGCTTCCTTTTCTTCATGGTCAACTGCTGCATGACCGATTTCTCCACCTGCACCATGAGCACCGCCAACAATCTTTCCATCAACGATGATTCCACCGCCGACACCTGTTCCAAGAGTTACAAGAATAACGTTCTTAGCTCCTGCTGCTGCGCCTTTCCATGCTTCGCCAAGTGCTGCTACATTGGCATCGTTTCCTGCTTTGGACGGAAGTCCTGTCAGTTCTGTCAGTTCCTTAGTAACTTCTTTAAAGCCCCAGAAAAGGTTTACCGCACATGGCACTTCCCCTCTCTCGTTAACAGGTCCCGGTACCCCGATTCCCACACCGTCGATTTCTTCTTTATCCAGCTTACGCTCTGCGATCTTGTCAAGGATTGTCTTTGCAATATCTGGCAGGATTGCTTCTCCACTGTTCTCCTTACGTGTAGGAATTTCCCATTTCTCAACTAAGACTCCGTCTGTCTGAAAGAGTCCACATTTTACAGATGTACCACCAACGTCAATTCCAAAACAATACTTTCCCATAATATCTGATATCCTCCAAATTACTTTAAATTATTTTTCTTCACGTTTCTTTGCAAGGTTTGCCTGAACACGTTTGTACAGTTCTTCCGCTGCATTATATCCCATCTTCTTCTGTCTGTGGTTAACTGCCGCAGATTCAACGATAATAGCCAGATTACGTCCCGGACGGATAGGCAGAGAATGGCATACAATCTTATTTCCAAGATACTCTGTATATTCCTCATGCAGGCCGAGACGGTCATATTCTTTGTCTCTGTCCCACTCTTCCAGTTTGATAACCAGATCCACAGACTGTGTATCCTTAACGCTCTCAACACCAAACAGAGTTTTGACATCGATAATACCAATACCACGAAGTTCAATGAAATGTCTTGTGATATCCGGTGCCGAGCCCACCAGCGTCACATCACTGACTTTACGAAGTTCTACAACATCATCACTGACAAGACGATGTCCTCGTTTGATCAGTTCCAGCGCAGCCTCACTCTTGCCAATTCCGCTCTCACCTGTGATCAGGACACCTTCACCATATACATCCACAAGCACACCATGGATGGAAATACATGGTGCCAGCTGTACACCCAGCCAGCGGATAATCTCAGCCATAAAACTGGAAGTTGTACGCTCTGTCACGAAAGTCGGAACATTATATTTAACTGCCAGATCGATCATATCCTGTGATGGTCTTGTCATTGTACTGAAAATTACACAGGGAATCTTGCTGGAAATAAATCTTTCATATTTAAATTTCCGTTCCTCATCACTGAGCTGCATCAGATAAGTATACTCTACATATCCGATGATCTGTACCCGTTCATTTGCAAAATGCTCCAGATATCCTGTCAGCTGCAATGCCGGTCTGTTGATCTCCGCTGTCTTGATCACAATCTCAGACAGATCAATTTCAGGAGTCAGGTTGTGAAGTCCCAGTTCCTGAACTAATTTTGTCAACTGTACACCCTTCATTTATTTCTCCTTTTCAGTTCAAAATCTGAAAGCCCGGTCTGTCCGCTATCTCAAAACCTGCTCATACAGACATAACTCATTTATAGCTGTCGTCCGAAACTTTCATAGTAAATTTCACGTCTTTTTTATTATATCACATCACTATATACAACTTCAATTACAAAAAGCGAGAGTCTTTGGGTAATATGTAGAAGAACCCAGGAATATTTTTACATATTTTATATTTTTTCATTGTACATCACCTGATTCCTTTTTATTTCATACTTATACAATACAAAGTCAATCTCAATTTAACCTCAACAAAATTTATTTTTCATAAAAAAATATGACAGGCTTCTTTTTAAAGAAACAGTCATATTTTTATTCTAATATATGAAGGAGCTTTTCTTACTCCGTTGTATTAATCACTATTTTATTTCTTCCATAAGCTGTCGGATTTTTCTCAATGTACACCGTGTAACTGCCAGGTCATCTTCTTGTATATTCGATATGATTTTTTCATAAGCTTCTATCATTTTTTCTTTCTGACAATTACTTAATTCAATTGCCTTGTTCGTCAAAACAAGGTACGTTCTTTCTTTTTTTTCATCTAATTTCCAGATAATATATCCTTTATTTTCAAGACTTTTTACCATCTTAGATGTTTCTGGAATCGATAATTTCATGTATTCTGCCACTTCTGAAAGATATACTCCTTCATGACAGTCTGATTTTTCAACACATTCCTTTATACTATAAAGGAACAAATAATCTGTTCTTTCGACAAATTCAAATATACTTTCAACATTGATGCTCTTTAAAAAAAACTCCTCTGCACTGGTTCCTGCTCCCATATTATCGTTCCTCTCTTTCTATATATTCTTTTTTGCTGACTAGACTCTTATATGCCGGGCGAATGATCTTATCTGTAGTTATCAATTCTTCCAGGCGATGTGCACTCCAACCAGCAATTCTTGCTATCGCAAATAATGGCGTGTACAATTCTCTTGGAATATTCAACATGTCATACACAAAACCACTATAGAAATCTATATTAGGACTTACTCCTTTGAATATCTGACGCTGCTTTGCAATCAACTTAGGTGCAATCTTCTCAATATTGTTATAAAGGGTCATATCTTTCTCACGTCCTTTATCCCTTGCGAGTTGTTCTACAAAGCCTTTGAACACCCTTTCTCTCGGATCGGAAATAGAATATACAGCATGTCCCATTCCATAAATAAGTCCTTTCTGATCAAACGCCTCTTTCTTCAAAATCTTACTCAGATATGATGCAATTTCCTCTTCGTCTTCATAATCTTTCACATGACTTTTAATATCATCCATCATATTCATTACCATCAGATTTGCACCGCCATGTTTTTTTCCTTTTAAGGATGACATTGCTGCTGAAATAACAGAATAAGTATCTGAACCTGAAGATGTTACTACCCGTGTAGTGAATGTAGAATTGTTACCACCACCATGTTCCATATGTAACAATAATGCTATATCCAGTACTCTTGCTTCCAGTTCTGTGAATTTTGTATCTGGTCTTAATAGGCGCAGGAAATTTTCAGCAATAGATAAATCTTTTTCAGGTCTATGAATATACATACTTTCGTTTTTTTCATAATGACAATAAGCATGGTATGCATATACTGCTAACATAGGAAATACTGCGATCAACTGCATACTCTGCCTTAGCACATTCGGAATTTCAAGACTTTCTTTCTCCTTATCGTAAGAGCCCAATGTAAGAATACTTCGAGTCATAGAACCCATAATATCTGATGTAGGTGCTTTCATAATGACATCTCTGGTAAAGTTAGTCGGTAGTTCCATACAATCAGATAGTCTTCCCTGAAATTCCATTAACTGTGTATCAGTTGGCAATTCTCCGAATAAAAGAAGATATGCTCCTTCTTCAAAGACAAACCTTTTTCCTTTACTTCCTGTTACTAAATCTTTTATATTATAACCACGATAAGATAACTCGCCATCACATGGACTCTTTACTCCATCATGATATTCAAAAGCTTTTATATCAGAAATATTTGTAAGCCCCGTCAACACACCTTGGCCTTTTTCATCTCGTAAGCCTCTTTTTACACCATACTCTGAATACAGATTCTTACTAATGCTATCATTTTGTTCACAAAAAATTGCTTGCCGTTTCATATAATTTTCCAAATTGCTCATTTGAATCGCTCCTTTCATTCTGTTACGAACTTACATACTATACTCAGATATTCTTGTTTCCAGAGCATTCAGCATTGTCTGTTCTTATTCTTATTCATTAGCAATACAATACAATGGAAAACTCAATTTAACCTCAACAAGGTTTGTTTTTTCATCCATGCAAAATCTTCTTTGTACAACAGACTGTTAGATATAGCAAAAACGGCCTTTCAAAAACAGTTAACTTCTAAATCAACTGTTTTTTGAAAGGTCGTTTCATCAGATTCTTATAGCAATCCAGCAAATAATCTCATAAATAATTGTCCCAGTCGCAAATATGCACTTCGTCCGGTTTGATATTGGTCTGTCACATCACGACATTCTCCCATCGTTCTTATCAGATCATTTTTTATTTCCACAACTGCCTGACAATCTGCCATAAAACAGCCGTTTTCAAAATGGTGATATAAACTTCGATAATCCAGATTAATTGTTCCACAAGTTGCCATACAGTCATCTGCCACACTCATTTTTGCATGACAGAAACCAGGAGTCCACTCATAAACACGAACACCATGTTTAACTAATCCATGATAAAAAGAACGAGTTATATTATAAATGAATTTTTTATCAGGGATACCAGGTGTGATAATTCTTACGTCTACCCCTCGCTTAGCAGCCAGACATAACGCATGCGTCATTTCATCTGTTATGATTAGATATGGAGTCATAAACCAACAATATTTTTCAGCTTTATTTATCATACTGATATAAACTTCTTCTCCTACTTGCTCATTATCCATAGGGCTGTCTGCATAAGGTTGAACAAACCCAGTTTGCTGTGCCGCATAATCATAGTGGAAAAGGTATTTACTAAAATCAGAATCATTAGCATCCTTATCACTTACTGCATTCCACATTTCCAAAAATGTCACCGTAAGCGACTGAACAGCATCTCCTTCTAAACGAATACCTGTATCTTTCCACTGTCCATACGGGTGTGTGTAATTAAAATATTCGTTTGCTAGATTATATCCACCTGTAAATCCGACTTTTCCATCAATAACTGTTATTTTTCTATGATCACGATTGTTCAAAAACAGATTTAAACCTGGCATAAACGGATTGAATACACGGCAATGAATTCCTATTGCCTCCATCTTTTTCACAAAATCTGTGTTAATAAAGCCTATAGAACCCATATCATCGTAGAATACTCTAACTTCCACACCTGCTTTTACTCGCTCTTCCAGAACATCTTGAATCTTATGCCATGCTTCAGCGTCTTCTATCGCATGATATTCCATAAAGATAAACTTCTGTGCTTTCTCCAAATCCTTAAGCTGTGCCTCTAATCCTTTCACTGCTTCATCAAAATACACAATATCCGTATTCTGATAGATTGGATACTGCGAATTTCTTTGTATGTAACTTGCTATATTTCCTGCTTTCGGAATTGTTTCTTTTATTCTGCTCAAACACTCCTGACTGTCCGGAAGCATTGGTAACAATTTGCTATCAATTTCTGCATATCGCTCACGCATTTTATGTGTGCCACCATTCAAACCAATCAACAAATACAGGCCTACACCCATAATTGGGAAAATTAGAATTAAGATGACCCAAGGCATTTTCATAGAGGATGTCTTATTTGATGCGTACAATCCCAAAACCAAGATCCCACTCAAAATCCTTGTAAATAAATTTATGATTTCTGCATATTCATTCAAGCGTGTTACGATAGTAATAATAAAAATCACTTCCAGAAGAATGCAGATTATGGAAAAACACAGCCGTTTTACCCCATTTTTTGTTTTTGCTTTGCCCTCTAAAGTATCTTGTTTCATATATATTCCACCTTCCTACTTGCTCAGTTTTCTCCCTAAATTTCGTGGAACATACCAATTTTGTCTTTTATTCTCTGCATTTCATTATCTGCTTCAATGATAGCTCTTGCAGAATGAAGTAATTCTTCACTTATCTCATCATAGCCAGGCATTTCTTCAATTCCTTTTTTATAGCGAAGTTGATGTTCCAATGTTGCCCAGAAATCCATACCATTGGTTCGAATCTGTAATTCTACACGCATAGGTGTTTTACCCTTAGCAAAAAATACTGGTATTTCAACAATCATATGATAGCTTCGATAACCATTCGATTTTGGATTTTTTATATAATCTTTTATTTCAATAACTTTAATATCATCCTGTTGGGTAATCAAATCTGATATCATATAAATATCGTCAATAAACGCACAAACTATTCGAACGCCTGCTACATCATTGAGATATGTCTGTATATTTTCTGTTGTAAATTCATATCCCATCTTCTGCAGTTTATCGTAAATACTATTGGGCTGCTTAATTCTTGTTTTTATAAAAGAAATAGGATTTCGATTGTTCTCAACTGAAAATTCATCATCCAAAACCTCAAGTTTAGTTTGTATCTCCCGAATAGCACAACGATACATCATCATTAAATTATAAAATTTTGTAGCATTATTTAAAAACTGTAGTGATTCCGGACTGTTCATCCTGAGTTTTTTTACTTCATCTTTTGTCATGGAACTTTCCTTTCTACCTCATCCCTGATTTCAAAACATTATTTATTTTGATAGTTGATTCGTTCTCCTTGAATTACTGGATAACAAATCATTTTATCACTATCCAGATTTTCTACATGCATATCTACTGCACTGATCTGATGGTTTTCATAAGTATTGTAATAATACCATCCTTATGGCAGACCGTGGTTACGAAAGTTTTAATATCTTTGCACACCTGATCCTGAAGGGAATGTATTTCGTTATCCGCATGAAGAAAATCAACAGTAATGGTATCCTTTCCGCTTATGATTTGCCTGACAGCGAATTCGATACTCATATAAGAACAACACTTACCAGACGCCATACGAAAGAAACACTGGGGAATCCTAACACCTATACCATACTTCAGCCTTCTACCGATTTTGATTTTCTTGATGAAAACTGCATGTATTACGATATTGAATTCCGTATTGTACGTATTCGCCTTGATAATGGAACCTATATCTGTATTGCCACCAATCTTTCAGAAGAAAAATTTCCTCTGGAAGAAATCAATAAACTTTACCGAATGCGCTGGAGCGAGGAAACAAGCTTCCGTGAACTCAAATACACCATCGGTCTGATCAACTGGCACAGCAGCAAGTATGATGGAATCCTTCAGGAAAGCAATGCCCGTATGATTCTGTATAATTTCTGTGAATTAGTGACTTCTCACGCTGTGGTAAAAACATCTAAAAATACCAAACACGTCTATAAAATTAATTTCGCCATCGCAGTAAACATATACAGGGCATATCTCAAACACGATGGTAACGAAACAGAGACCATGCTTCTCATACAAAAGTATCTGACACCTGTCAGGTACAATCGAAAATATCCTATCCACCTCCGTCCAAAGAGAAATAGGGATTTCATGTATCGGGTTGCATAAATCTCGTTACCATTATACTGCATTATGAGGCAGATATGCAATCTGTCTTTTTACCACACGTACCCCATTATTATTTCGCAAGTTAGCAAGCAGTGCCCCCGTACGTACACGGGCGCGTTTTGCTTGTTGGAGGCACATCCCCAATCCCCTTAGAATGTCATCTTCGATGCCAAGCTGCGCCCTCACTTTGTGAGTGCTGATACATTCCTGCTCTGCCGGAATATAAAAAAGAGGGCAACCTCCAATTTATATTTTTGATGATTGCCCGCATGCTTATCTTTCCTGCTGCCGTTTCTTTTTCATGTCTTCCTCTATGTCCCAGCTCTGCTGAGCAGCATAGAAGGATTCCACATTTTGCTTCGCTATCTGATAATCCCGCATCTCTTTTTTTATTTTCTTGTATTCGCTGTAATCTGCCTTTTTCTCTGAAAGCAGTCTTACAAATTCTTCATTCAGATCTTTTACCTTTGGGATCTTTCCATCCGGCAGTTTTGAAAATGCTTCCTTGGCTGCCTTATGAAGAGTGATTTCATCCCGATGTGCCTCGAAAAATTTCTTACTATACCCTGATTTTCGGTAAGTAATGTATGTTTCCCTGGTCTTGGCATAATTGATAATGTGAGTCTTTATCACTTTATTTGCTGCCATCTTCTCCTCTGCATCTTTGATGGTTTTCATAAGTTCATGGTATTTTGCAGAACTCCCATCCACCAATGCATCCAGCGTTTTCTTATCGTGAATAGCATGCTGCTGTAAAAACAGAATAGATTCCGCAAACTGTTTCACATTATATTTTTTCGCCCACTGGACATATCCGCCGTTCTTTCCATACCAACCAGATGATACCCAGTCTGCATCCCTTCTCTTTGAATATCAATAAACATATCACCTAGTCGGTATCCCACACTTCTGCTCCCTTTCAATTGATACCCCTTTCCTGATATCCCTCTTCCCGGATGCACAACACAAGCATACCACCTAGCCGGTATCTTCTGGCAACGGGTGTGTGTATCAGCTAGATGGTATGCAGCTATCGGAAGCCGTTTGTTGATACAAGCATTTACATACCAGTAAGGTGATACATGATAAACGTTGCCGAAATATACTGCATATCACTAAGGCGGTATGTGGTGAACGATATCGGAATATACTGCATACCTGTAAGGTGTTATCTGATGATCGATACCGAGGTATTCTGCATACCTATAAGGCGATATCTCATAATCAATACCGAGACATACTGCATACCTATAAGGCGATACCCCATAACAGATAGCGAGACATTCCGCATACCAATAAGCTGATATCGGATGAACGATACCGGGACATATTGCATACCAATAAGCTGATATCGGATGTGCGCATACCAATGTTTTAATATCAGATAAATGGGTACTGTCGGGAATGGATGTCCAGAAAACGGATGCGGATAGAAGTGTACCGACTGAAACGATATCGATTGAACCGTATGCAGGCGAACCGGTATCTAAACACCCGGATTCAGAGTATGAGTATGCAAATGCTATAGGATCCGCATTACCGAGAACGACATAGAGGGCGCAGATCTGTGGGAACATACTGGGTTTTAAGGGATATGGGAACAGAGTACGGGGGTTCTAATCATTCAGGCGCCAAACTGTGCCAGAATACAGCATTGGAATGCAATTTTCTTGGTGTCCAATCAATGCGCGTGGCATAGTGAACCCTGTGTGCCATTCCGAGGATATAGAAAACATTACTTACTATATAAAGTAATAACGTAGTAGTTTAACTACTAGTAGTTCTTTCACTAGTAGTTGTTTACATAGTAGTTCTTTCTAAAAATGTCATCTCTCTCGATTCCGTCTCTTTCAAAAAAATAAGAGCAGGACACATACCCGCTCTCACTTCGTAATCTTTTTACTTTGCAAATTTTATGCTTGTACACCAAGAACCTTACTTGTTGTGTGCCATTCCGTGGATATTGAATGCATTACTTAAATCTCTCCGGCAGAATTACAAATATATTGACATATCTTTCTGGCTTGATTATATTAAGACTATTGATTAAAGATTTTCATTTTCTGATGCAGATTATAAAAAGATGGTGAGACTTAGGGTGAGACCTAACAATGTCGACGCCTCAAATCCTTTATTTTTCTGGCTTTGCGCTATTGGGGTAATGTTCAAGTCCCATCTCCTGCATTGATACATTTATTGAAAAGCCTTGAGAATAGTTATCTCAAGGTTTTCTTTTTATTGAAACAATAGAATGTTCGCGGAGCGTGCATTCTATTGTTTCAATAAAACACATTAGATGTTATAATATAGTCATAAATTCAGGAGGTACACACTATGCCATTACCAAAAGAATCTTCTTACACAACAGATTATATATTCTCTCTTCCGGAAGGGCAGAGAGCGGAACTGATTGATGGTGTTGTTTATGATATGGCACCACCAAACCGGCTTCATCAGGAACTCGTTTCAGAACTTCACTATAAGATTACTGATTATATCAAAAAAAACAACGGTGCCTGCAAAGTTTTTCCAGCCCCATTTGCCGTTTTTCTAAACGCGGATGACAAAACTTATGTGGAACCGGATATCAGTGTTATTTGTGACAAATCCAAGCTGGATGACCGCGGATGTGTCGGTGCACCGGACTGGATCATTGAAATTGCATCTCCAAGTACCAAACGCACGGATTACGGTGTGAAATTATTCAAATATCGCTCTGCTGGTGTGCGTGAATACTGGATTGTAAATCCTCTTACGAGAACAGTGAATGTCTATGCTTTAGAAAAAGAAGAATTAAATGATCAATACAGTTTTGACGATGACATTGCGGTATGTATTTATGACAATTTGACTATCAATATTACAGAGTTACTAAAACAATAAAAAACTGCTTAGGCAAAACGGATGACTCCGTTTTGCCTAAGCAGTTTTTTATTCATTTACTTCATACAGATAACTCTTGCCTTGTTTTCCAACCCGAACGACGATTTCAAGGTCTGTTAAGATCAGAAGAACGGTCTGCGCAAGCCGCACCGGGATTTTGGCGTGCTTTGCAAAATCTTTTGCAGTAAATTGTTCCGGCAGATCATATGGAACAAACTGCATGTAATCTTCCCTTCGGTCGATACAGACTTCCTCTGCAAACTTTACCGGAATGCGGTCGTACCGCTCACTTCCCTTTTTCTTATCCCTGCTCCATCCATTTAAAAGGCGGTACTCCTCCATATCAAGCAGCGCCAGTTTTAAATGCAGATTTGGATTTGATAAATAAGGGCGGATCTTATAGAGCTCAATAAATGCCATATAGGGATTTCCGGTCTTTGGTGACTTGCGTTTCGGTGAAGTCTCCCCGGTTTCCTCGTCAATCCACGACAGCCACTTGATATGGGGAATTGGATAAACGATCGTGACCGGATATAGTGGCAGAAAAGCGTCAAGCTTCCGCCGCATTTTATTAAATGCCCTTGTCTGGATCTCGATGATCTCCTGCCCGGTGTAGATGTCTGCCACAAAATTTTCAATCGAAATCTCATGCATATCCGTGTCCGGTGCATAATAATTCTTCATGACTGCATGCACTGTTTTTTCGGATAATGTACCGATTCCCTGCCGCATTCTCTGGCTTCCTACAATTTTATTTTTTGTATGATCAAATAAAGTTTTATCGATACACAAGTTTTCGACCTTTCAATTTTTTTATCCTGTAAGGCAGTTCGTAAATCTTCTATTTTTCCGGATGCTTCATATTTTTCAAAATATCGAAACAGTCAAATGTTGCAAAATAATCATCCGGTGTCTCTGCACGACGGATGAGCTGTGTGGAGCCATCTTCTTTTAGCAGGATTTCTGCGGAGCGGAGTCTGCCGTTATAATTGTAACCCATGGAAAATCCGTGTGCTCCTGTGTCATGGATCACGAGCAGATCACCCATATCAATCTTCGGAAGCATGCGGTCAATCGCAAATTTGTCACAGTTTTCACAAAGAGAACCTGTCACATCGTATTTGTGATCGCATGGTTCATTTTCTTTTCCCATGACCGTGATATGATGATATGCACCATAAATTGCCGGGCGCATAAGGTTTGCAGCGCAGGCATCCACACCAATGTACTCTTTGTAAGTGTGTTTCTCATGGATTGCTTTTGTCACAAGACAGCCATAAGGTCCTAACATGAAACGTCCCATTTCTGAATAAATGGAAATATCGCCAAGTCCCGCCGGAACTAAGATTTCCTCAAATGCTTCTCTGACACCCTCTCCGATCACACGGATATCATTTGGTATCTGATCCGGGCGGTAAGGGATTCCCACACCACCGGAAAGGTTGATAAATTTAATATCGCAGCCTGTCTTGTCCCGAAGTTCCACCACAAGTTCAAACAGCTGATGCGCCAGCTTTGGATAGTATTCATTCGTAACGGTATTGCTCGCTAAAAATGCATGGATACCAAAGTATTTTGCACCTTTTTCTTTTAAAATTTTAAATCCTTCAATGATCTGTTCATGGGTAAATCCGTATTTTGCATCTCCCGGGTTATCCATGATCCCATTGCTCATTTTAAATACACCGCCCGGATTGTAACGGCAGCTGATGGTCTCCGGGATATGTCCGATTGTCTGCTCTAAAAAGTCAATGTGTGTAAAATCATCCAGATTAATGATGGCACCAAGTTCATCCGCAAATGCAAATTCTTCCGCCGGTGTATCGTTGGAGGAAAACATGATATGCTGTCCGTCAAATCCCTGGGAATCTGCTAACATCAGCTCGGTTAAAGAAGAACAGTCGCATCCGCAGTCGTACTCTTTTAAAATGTTTAAAATAAATGGATTTGGAGTTGCCTTTACCGCAAAATATTCGCGGAAGCCCGGATTCCATGCAAACGCCTCTTTCACTGCTTCCGCATTCTCACGGATTCCCTTTTCATCATATAAATGAAATGGTGTCGGATATTTTTTCACGATCTCATCTAACTGTTCCTTTGTTACAAATGGTTTCTTTTCCATAAATTCTGCCGCCTTTCGCCATGTATTTTCCTATAGTCTTATCCTGCTGCTATCTGGATTCAGTACTTTCCCTGCCGTCTGTGATATATTGCTCGATCTGTTCATCCAGATAAACATTAAATTCCTGCATGAACTTTAAAATCGTGTCTGTCTCCTCTTTGGAATAACGGGACAAAAACTGCATGTCACGCTTCTCCCACTGCTTATGACGTTTTTCATGTTCCTGAAAGAGAACCCTGCCGCATTCCGTCAATTTAAAATATACTTCTTTTTTATTTGTCTCCAACGTGTATTTTTCGATCAGACCTTTTGCAAGAAGTTTTTTCGTCATCTTGCTGATCGCACCACGTGTCATCTGCATCTGTTCTGCAATTTTGGTGACATTTGGCAGTTCCAGACGTCCAATATTATCAATACAATGTGTCTCCGAATAACCATACTCATCGAGACACTGGCTTTCTGTCAATTTTGAAAGCATATCCTGATGCTCTAACATAAGAGCGATTTCCTGTAACAAACGTTGTTGTTCTTTCATAGCTCCACCTCGTTTTGTTTCCATGTCAACATTTATCATACCCAATATATCGCATTGATAATTTTATGTCAATGTCTCCAAGGCAAATTTTTTCTCATGAGTTTGCTTTGAAAAAGTTTCTCAGCTGAATGGAAAAAGTGATTGACATTTTACCCAAATTCGCATATAGTCTTTATGAAGAAACGAAGTTTACAACCGTATGGCTCATTGCCTAAGCGGGCTGCTCGTTTCTTTTTTTGTGCGCACAAAATCATATAAATATAATTTTCCATCCTCATCTCTTCTTACAAGCATTTTTGCAGAATATATATGATATCCTTCAAGTTCTCCATTTTCATCATATTTTGGTATGCCAAATCTTGTATCATAACGATACCAGCCTTTCTTTGCTTTCGCTTTTTCATTAGCCCCCTTCAACCTGATTTTATCTTTGGAATGGCAAAATTCATCTGGAAAATCGTTACCAATATAGATTTTTTCGCATGTTTCCAGAATCTCATATGTGTTTCCAATATACTCCTTTAAATATTCCTCAATTTCATTCCAGTCAATGTTTCGCCTTGATTTAAATCTTATATCATTTATCAACACAATGCTTTTATTATTTTCATCCTGAATAATATGAATTCTCTGATCTTTCTTACTGCTCTCTAACTGTATTTTATAAGCTAAAAGACGCAATACATATTCCGGCATTTTTCTTCTTCCAGCTTCCCACTCCTCTATAGTCCGCAATGGAATTCCCTGCTGTCTCGCAAACTCTGCCCTGTTAAATCCGGTGATATTTCTCAATTGTTTCATTCTTTCTGCTATCGTATACTGTTCTCCCATAATTCCCCCTAAAAATAATACCACTCATTGAGTGGTATTATTGTAACATATTCTATGTATAATTCAACTTATTTCACAGATTCTTCCGGAAAAACAGTTTTATATTATCTGTCTTTCCGGAGAGTTTTATCCATAAAAATGTGTATTTGCTTTTCCTTACATTGTCCTGGCAGCAACTCTGATTACATTTGCCGCATTAAACTGTAAATCTGCTTTCGTGATTTTATATCCATCAATCTCTTTTCCCGTTTTAACCGCTTCTACAATATCATCGACATTTTTCTGGCATCCTGGCATCTGGATGTCATTGCCTGCATAAATACAGCCGGTAGATGCTGAGATTGGATAAGCTGGTTTGAATTTTCCGGTAATCATCGGCATATCCTGTGAGGTGAACCAGTCGGTCATCACTACTCCTTTAAATCCCCATTCGTCTCTTGCCATTCCCTGGATCAGATCATGGCTGTTTGCTGTATGGATACCGTTTAACAGGTTGTACGAAGTCATGATGGATAATGGCTGTGCTTCACGCACTGCAATTTCAAATCCCTTCAGATAAATTTCACGAAGTGCCCGCTCACTTACATGTGCATTGACAAAGTAACGGTTATCTTCCTGATTATTCACCGCAAAATGCTTGATCGTTGTTCCCTTGCCCCTGTGCTTCTGTACTCCTTTTGTCATTGCTGCCGCAATTTTACCGGAAACATATGGGTCTTCGGAATAATATTCAAAGTTACGTCCGCAAAGCGGATTTCTGTGAATATTTAACGCTGGTGCAAGCCACAGATCTACATGAAATTGTTCCATTTCTGAACCAACCATATCTCCAGCCTTTTCTACAAGTTCTGTGTTCCATGACTGTGCCAGTGCCCAGCCAATTGGAATTGCAGTACAATACTGATAATAATTATCCACTTCCTTCTCATCGATATTTGGATTAAATGGTGTGTATGCATCCCCCATCACCTCTCCACCTGGAAGAAGTGTTCCATCCTTTTTCGTCTTAAAATGTGGCTGCAAGCGAAGTCCGGCAGGACCATCTGCAAGTATCATATTCTTGATTCCTCTTGATTCTTTGCATACAGAAGAGGTATCTCCTGCTGCTCCAGGTACAGTGTATGATGCATTTCCAACAACTTCTCCTCCGTCAGCACGTAAAGTACCCACACAAAATTCTGCTAGCTCTTCCGTTAAAAGCTGCGCCACTAATTCTTCTACAGTTGCTTTTTCTGAAAGAATATCCTGCATGGTAATTTTCTCTGTCTTATCTGTATGGTATTCCTTCCGCATTCCCTGATAAACAACCGTTTTTTGTGCAATTGCTGTTGTGTCAAAGATTACTTTTTCTGCCTGATAACCAGCGGCTTCTTTTTTCTTTTCTTCCAATTTTACAGCATCCGGATGAATCTCATTCAGTGCGACATCCAGTGCAAACAAATTTTTTGCCTTTAATGTTTGTATATCTTCACAGACTTCTATAACTCCTGCAACTTTTGTAGAAGCCGAGCTATTTCCAACCCGGATAATATAGTCACCTTTTTCCAATATCCATGCTGCTTCTTTTTCTGAATAAGACGCCATCTGTTCTGCCTGATACTTTAAGACAATCTCTTCTGTTTCACCCGGTGCCAGCAATTTTGTTTTTTGGTACGCTGCCAGCTCCTGATATGGCTTTTCCATTACTCCGCCGGCTGCACTATAATATACCTGAACAACCTCTTTTCCGGCATAAATTTTTCCTGTATTTTTTACAGTTACAGGAATCTGAATTTCATTCCCTTCCACACTTATCTTTCCAGCTTTTATCTCAAAATCAGTATAAGATTTTCCATATCCGAAACAGTACAGTGGTTTCACACCAAAGCTGTCAAAATAACGATATCCAACATAGATACCATCTTCGTACATTTCATCATGTACACTCTCATTATGACTGAATTTTGCGGAAGATGGATAATCCATATAATTTTCTGCCCATGTATCTGTTGTCTTTCCTGATGGATTTACTTTTCCGGTCAACACATCCAGAAGTGCATCTCCACCAAGATTTCCTAGCTGACTCATCAAGAGAATTGCATTGACTCCCGCTATTGATCTCATTTCCGAAAGATCCATAACTCCGCCAATATTTAATACAACAATCAGTTTATCATATACCTCAGCAAGCAGATGAATGTTTCCTCTTTCGTGTGGATATAATCTGTAATCCCCTTCCTCATCAAACCGGTCTGCTCCTTCCCCGGAATTTCTGGCAATCACATATACCGCAGTATCTGTCTCTGACACATCAATGTCATTGATCGTGATAATCTCGCAGTCCGGTTCTTTGTAAGGGTGGTCAAACATTACTGCAAGTTCAGATGTCTGTTTTCTTGCTGCTTCCTCCTTCATCCACTGCACATAAGCTGCTTTCGCAGCACTGGTATTCTGCTCCTGTCTGTCTAACCATGCGGTTGTCATAACCTCAATTCCGGCATTTTGAAATCCCTGTTCAATGTTTACATTATTTCTTGTGTTTACATCTCCCGATCCCGTACCGCCTTTGATTGTCGCACGCGCTCCATTTCCGAAAAGCGCCACTTTTTTTGTATGAATTGGTAAAGCTCCATCGTTTTCCAGAAGTACCATGCATTCCCCTGCAAGTTTTCTGGAAATCTGCGCATTTATAACTTCTCTCTCTTCAATCTCAGCTGTTTTCGATGCGAAAATTTCTGCCATATAGATATCTCCTCCCTGTAATCCAATTATTTTTATTTTGGTTTATTTTTCTTTTTAAGTCAAGATTTGCCGGAAAATTTTCCTTTTCTAAAGAAGTTCTTCCGGCAAATTTATGTATGATTTATTTCTGATGTCTTGCATCTAAGTCCCTGCGGATCTCTTCATACTTCTGATCTGTGATCTCATAGAAGTACATGGAAATTAAGGATGCGATATATCCTAAGATTGGCATCCCGAATCTTAAGAATACGATCATATTGATAACCGCTGGTGTCTGATCCTGATTTGCCACGAATCCAACTAATCCAAGGAAAAAGCTTGCAATGAATCCACCGATTGCCATACCGAATTTATTGATGAATGTTAAAGAAGAAGATAATAAACCATCTCCACGTTTTCCAAATTTCCATTCTGCATAATCCGAACATTCCGGTAGCATTGCCCAGCCAAGATTGCCTGGAAGTTTTGATACAAATCCAAATGCTCCCATCATACTCATAAGTACAATAACCGGTGCAGTAGGTTTGATCCACATAACAGCAAGTGGCAGGATGGATAATAAGCTTCCAAACCAGTATAATCTCTTTTTACCAATTAATTTGGTAAGTGGTGGAAGTAATGGAATAGAAATGATACTTCCTACTAAAATTGCAGTTGCAACAGGTGATACTAAATCTTCTCTTCCAAGGACATATTTGAAGTAATACATATTTACTGCACTGTATGTAGCGTTTGCAAGTACATCTGTACCGAATGCGATCATCAGCATAAGCATTGGTTTATTACATGCTAGAAGCTGTAAGTTCTCTTTTAAATTGAATTTCTCTTTTTTTACTTCTACATCAACTTTATCATATTTTTTGCCACCCCATGCACAGATCCAGAAGGAAACGGTTGTCATGATGCCAATCAGTGCACCATAGAGTGCCCAGCCCTGTTTTCCACCACCGAAAAGTTCTACCAATGGCAGTGCAAGAATTGTGATGACAAACTGGGAAACTGTTCCCATTCCCTGTTTCCATGCAACAATCTCTGTTCTCTGCTGAGGATCCTCAGAAAGAACTGGTGTCAATGCATGATAAGGAATATTTACTACTGTAGATGCTAATGAATATAAAATGTAAATCACATAAGCATATACGACTTTCATCGTTGGTGACATCTCTGGTGCAGTAAATAATAAGAAAATCAGCACACCAAGTACCGGTGCTCCAAAAATGATCCATGGACGATATTTTCCCATTTTACTTCTTGTGTTATCACCAAGCATACCCATGATCGGGTCTGTAAATGCATCAATAAATCTTGATATCAGCATTAAGGTCGCAACCACATAAGAGCTGATTCCGAAAATATCTGTGTAGAAGAATGTCAGAAATGACATTACAAGGAAGAATGCCAGGTTAGAACCTAATCCTCCAAATGAATATTTAAAAACATCACTAAATTTTGCTTTTTCATATTTCTGATTCATAATTTGCCCCTTTCACCATGGTTTCTACCATCTTTTGATTTATTTTTTATAACCCCAGTCTCTTATACAACTCTTTTGGTGCATCGTTTTTCTCCATGTATTCTCTTATGTAACCCTTCATGCGCATTTCCACCGCTTCATCATGAATCTGTGTATTCTGCGTTGGATCTTCATTTAAATCAAATAACATGTTTCCAAAAGATGTCGTGTCTCCCATCATATCTTTTTTTTCAATTTTCATGACCTTACATCCTTTTGTAAAAGAAAATGGTCCGGCAAGTTCGATATTCTGCAATTCCTCTGGCTGGAACATCTGACGCATATGAGTTGGCATTAATGTATATTCATATACCTTTTCTCCCTGATGGTCTGCTGCATGCATATAAACATATCTGCCATCTGTGACATCCACCTGACTTCCATGATAACCAAATACTGCATATTCACGAATCGGTGTATCATCATCCATCACCTGTTTTAATGGTTTTCCTTCCATATCTTTCGGGATTTCCATTCCAAAATATTCAAGAAGTGTCGGTGCAAGATCAATTGTCTGAACGATAGAATTACGTTTTTCTCCTGCCAGATCCGCACGTCTTGGATCATAGATGAATAGCGGTGTATGTGCAATTTCATTGTAAATTGGCATGCTTGTCTTTCCCCACCAGCCATGTTCTCCAAGTAAAAAACCATGATCTGTATTTACGATCAGCATAGTGTCTTCCCACAGATTGTATTTATCCATCACATCTAACACTTTTCCAAGATAACGGTCACATTTGCTGACTAAAGCTGCATAATTATATCTGACATGTTCAATTGTATTTTCAGATTCCACAGTCGGTGCATATGGTGGCCAGTCGGCTTCCATCGCTGCATCCCCTTCAAAATGATGTGGGTAAAGCTCTTTATCCTTCGGCAAAGTATAGAACGGCTCATGTGGATCGAAGGTCTCAATCTGTAAGAACCAGTTGTCTTCGCCATGGTTTCTCTCGATGAATTCCAAGCCATTTGCAAAAGTGACTGCCTGAGAGGTCTTTTCCTCAGTGTTCATCTCCGCTCTGTTGATCCGATCCTGTGCCATCATTCTTGCATAGAGTGGATACTCTAACATCACTTTCTTATTTTCAAAAACAGTTCCGGCACCTTTTTCATAAGCATGTGCTACATCTGCTTTCCAGTTATCGCCCTCCTGACCTCTCGCAATCTCCCATGAGGAATAGCGGTTGTGATAAGTTGCTCCACCGTCCTCCCAGTAATGCTGATGATCACTGACCAAGTGTGTGTAAACTCCTCCTTTCTTAAGAATTTCCGGCATGGAATCATCAAACGGTTCCATTGGACCCCAGCTTCTGTGGAAGAAATTAATCCTTCCTGTCTGGAGCTCCCTTCTTGCAGGCATACATGGCATGCTTCCTACATAGCACTGTTCAAACTGTACACATTTTTCTGCAAGTCGCCTGAAATTAGGTGTCTTTGTCCAATTACACCCGTATGGTTCTAACATCTCTCGATTTAAAGAATCATACATTACCATAATTGCTTTCATAAGCCTCTCCTCTCTTGTCTATGTGAATTTTTATAATAAAATCAAAAGATTTCATTTACTTCTTTTTTCGAAACATTTTCAGTTTTTCAATTTCAATTTTGAAAACGTTTTCAAAATTACCAAAAGAAAAATTCCTGTTTTTCAGGATTTTTCTTTCTAAAATCTGTTTTATATTTCCCTGACAGATCCCCGATCCATGTATTCCGGCATGTATTTTTTTGAAAGATCTGTATTCTTCTTTCCACTGAGCTGATTTAACAACTCAGTTGCGATCGTTTCTCCAAGCTCTAATGATGGAACGTAATAGCAGTCAATCTTTGGCAGCATCTTTGCTCCCTGACCTTTCACATGTTCTACACAGATCACGGAAATATCTTCTCCAAGCTGTTTTCCCATGGAAGACAGTATACTCTGCACTTTTACCAATAATCCCAAATCTTCGCAGATCATTGCTGTCACGTGTGCTTCTTCTATCATGTACTTTAAAATGTCTCTCAGAAAATCAGCATCAATATTATATACGGTATCTGTAATATTAATCTTAAGCCCTGTGAATTTTGTTTCCGCCTTACTCTTTAATTTCAAATTCGTGTTGCTTCTGCTCTTTAATGGCAAAAAAGCAATTCTTCTGTGACCTTTCTCATACAGACGTCTGATTCCATCTAATATATACTCCTCATAACTGGCATATACATTCATCCCCTTTTCACTGAACCGCTTTCCGATATATCCAACTGGAAAATCCTCTTCAATGATAGCACTTAAGGAACCTTCAAGACGTCCATCAGATGGAATTGTAAGCACGATCAGTCCATCAATCCTCTTCTGGCTTACATAGTCAATGAATTTGGGCTTTGCCTTCCTATTCTCCTCATAACCGGCGGCTTCATTAATCAAAAGCAGACTATAATCACTCTCTCTTATCACATTATCAATTCCACGCAGACATTCCAAAAGATATCCATTTTCAAACATACTTCCATTCGCTAATGGAGAATATACACCAATCATCTTGGAGCTTCCGGTCACAAGGCCACGTCCGAACTGGCTCGGCTGATAATCGTAATACTCCAATGCCTCCCGCACTGCTGCTGCCTTGCTGTCCTTCACTCCGGCTGAATTATTGATCACTCTGGAAACGGTCGATATGGAGACTCCCGCTCGTTTTGCTACGTCATGAATGGATGCGTTCATAAAATGTGTTTCTCCTGTCTGTCCAAAGGATTGACTTCGTAATATTTTTAATCATTCCAAAATTTTTGCTGCTTCTGAAATTGAATTCATTTTCTGCGAATTTTTACTTCTATTTTGAAAACGTTTTCAATTTCTATTAATAATTTACCACCAAATCACAGTTATTGCAATTGGCAATTGTTCTATAATTTGATGGTAAATTTTATGAAATACTTACAAAGTTTTATTCAATCAAGACTTTCTTGCTCCTCGAACAATTCCGATTGATTCTGCAAAGTATTTCAATTTCTTTTACTTTCTCTATCTCTTTTCCAGTATATGTGCGATTTCCTTCATCCGTGGCAGACAGGCTGCAAAGAACATCTTATAACTCTCGCAGAAATAATTCTGGTATTTTCCTGTCAGTTCATTAAGATCACGGTTTCTCTGGCAGCCCCCATGACAGATATGAAAATATTCACAGACCTTGCATTCCTCATCAAGCAACAGTGAACGCTCTACAAATCCGATTTCTGTTCTTTTCGTATCAATTTCATCCAGTCGATTCTCATTAAAATTCCCTAATTTGTAATCATCCAGCATATAAAAATCACATGGATAAACACTTCCATCTGCCTCCACGACATTCTGGACTCCGCATGTTCCTCTCTGGTCACAGGCTTCAGGCAGATATCCCATCAAAATTCCAATGTAATTCTCGAACTGGCGGATATATGGCTGCTTTCCCAATTTCCAGTCAGCATACCAGAGATTGAAAAGTTCGATCAGAAATTTTCCGTACTGCTCCGGCTTTAATGCATACTCATTCTCGCCATGTGCCTCTTCGAGCGGATCCAGACATGCAATATACTGCTGGTAATTCCATCCTTGTTTTTTATAGAACTCATAAATTTCTGTAATATTGGATGCCACTTTCTGATTCACAACAGTTAGGATATTGTATTCCACGCCATAATGACTCATCAGTTCTGCTGCATGACGTATGCGATCAAAAGTTGGTTTTCCATCTTTGGTGTGGCGGTAGCTATCATGGATTTCTTTCGTTCCATCAACAGAAAGTCCTATCAGAAAGTGATTCTTTTGAAAAAACTCGCACCATGCCTCATTGATCAGATATCCATTTGTCTGAAGTGCATTATTCACGCGGATACCATGTTTATTATACTGCTTTTCAAATTCTACCACTTTTTCAAAAAAATCAATTCCGCGAAGCGTCGGTTCTCCACCCTGAAACGCATAACTGACCGCCCCCTCTGCACGGAGCATCGTCTTGCGGATCACATTTTTTAAGGTCTGTTCTGACATAAATCCATAAGATTCCTGAATCCTTTTCTGTGTTTCATCACAATAGAAGCAATAATCACATTTCATATTACACATCCCGGAAGATGGTTTCATCAGTACACTGATTGGCGGCATATGCTTTTCCTCTTTTCATTCTTACATAAATTTAAAAATGTTATAAATATTGATTACGATCATCAAGACCATAAGTGCGATAAACAGCTTGTCAACTGTCTTCTCATCAATTTTCTTATTGATCGCACGTCCACAGATTCCTCCGGCGATACCACCTGCGACCATAAGGATCAATACTCCGATCTGAAAATCCGGTACGCTTCCTGAAACGATCGTTGAAATCAGACTTGCAATCTGCGAGAAGAAAATAATGTACAGAGAATTTTCTGCTGCAATTTTTGTCGACATAGAGAAGAAGAAAAATAACACTACAAGGTTAATAGGTCCGCCACCAATTCCAAGGAAAGAAGACATAATTCCAAGAAATACACCAATAAGAACACACACAATTGCATTTTCTACTTTATAAGTCTTAATTTTCGCCTTATAAATCGTATAAATAAGTGTTCCAAGTGTTACGATCAAAAGACACAGTGCCTGAACTGCTCCTACCTTGTTTGGATCACTGCTCAAAGATTTCACATAGGAAAACAGCCATTTCCCGATCAGACCACCAACCGCTGCCCCTATTGCAAGCGGTAAACCAGTTTTCATGGAAACATGTGATTCTCCACTGATTTTGTTTTTCAAAACAGAATATGTTGTCATAGACAATACCGTACATCCTGACAAAAAGCTGATAGCTGTTACATCCAGCACTCCAAAAGAATCAAGTACCGGTTTGATGATCACTCCACCACCGATACCACAGATTGCACCAACAATGGATGCAGCAAAGCATACGACTAAAAATATAAGATAAATCATTTCTCATTTCTCCTTTCAAACCCATCTGCAATTCTTCTAAGTAAGATCACTGCAAAAATTGATAAAATAAACTCTGAAACAAAACCGGCATAGGTTATTCCTGATGCCTGGAAAATTTTATTCAGGATCACGATTGCTGGTATCTCAAAGACAATCTTTCGCAGGATTGCAAAAACAAGTGCTGTTTTTCCCATTCCAACACTTTCAAATACACTGACTGCCAGAAAGTCGACCAGCATAAATGGCATACACATGCAGAAACCTCGCAAAAACATTGCACCGTATGTAATAACCTCTTCATTTTTCATAAACAGTCTGATCAGGGATGGTGCAAAAATCCAACATAATATCATAATAAGAACCATACACGGCACCAGAAGTTTCATAACTGTTTGAATTGTTTCCTCAAAACGCTGTTTATTTTTGCTTGCATAAGAGTATCCCACTAATGGCATTATTCCCTGCGTTCCTCCAAGTGCAACCTGAATTGGAACCATATACACTTTTTGTGCAATGCCGACTGCTGCTACCGCAGAAGAACCATATCCAGCAACAAAGTTGTTTAAAATGGTCATTCCTGTTACATTTAAAAGATTTTGAATCGCTGCCGGTATTCCAACTTCCATTACAGCAAAAACAATCTCTTTTGTCAATGACAGATACTTTGGATTCAGATTTATGTTTGTTTTCTTTTTTCTTACCATAAGAAGGCCAAAAAAGTAACAGCATGCAAAACAGTTTGATAAAAAAGTTGCCAGACCTGCACCTGCTGCACCCATGCCCAATCCCCATGGGAGGATGAAAAACGGATCAAGAATCATATTTAGAATACATCCGCTCATAGTTCCGATACTCGCATGCAAGGATGCGCCTTCAGCTCTGACCATATATCCCATGACGACATTTAAAATTGTTGGTATCGCACCACATACAACTGCCCAGTTCATATATGCGGTTGTTGCTGCCGCTGTATTTATATCTCCTCCAAGAAGAACTACAAACGGCTGCATAAAAATATAACAGAGTGCAGACAATAGAGCTCCACTCACAACTGTTCCATAAAACCCCAAAGATGCACTTGCGCATACTGTCTTTAAATCTCCTCTTCCAAGTGCCCTGCTCATCATACTTGATGAACCGATTCCAAACAGATTGATCACAGCGTTAAATGCCAGAAGTGCCGGTGCTGCCAATGCAACTGCCGCATTCTGGATTTGATCATTCATCATTCCGACAAACAAAGTATCTGCCAGACTATACAGCACCGTTACAAGTGCACCTATAATCGTTGGAATCATCATTGTCTGAACTGCCTGTGGAACTGGAGTTTCTTCAAATAATTTTTTGTTTGTATTTTGCACAAATATTCCTCCAGAAATTTATTCCTGTCCTTTGTGATATTCCGTTCAAAGAAAAACGAGTTGTAAAAACAACTCGTTTTTCTTTGATTAGGGTATATTTTTTATAAAGGAATTTCACTACACTCCCATAAAAGAATTGTCATGAATTTTGCATAGTGATTAGCAGCATCCACATCCGCCATTGTTATGACGATGTCCGTATTCATCCATGCAGTCATCTTCCGGATTCTTCATGCAAAGATGAACAGCTGCTTTCTTGAATGTCATAGGAAGCGCTAAGATGTTCGGGTTGCTTCCAACAAATTTCTTCTCAGCATCTGCTAAAGCTTCTTCAAATGTAGCTCTTGTCTTAAGACCCATTCCTCTTGCATATCCCGGTTCCTCAGCACCAACAATATAGATTGCACTTGTATTCATCTCGGCGATATGTCCACAGGACATCATAGAGAATCCGTGGAATGGATGGAATGCATTTGTGAAACGGTATTTACGGATATATTCTTCATTTGTTGCGAAGTACTCGCCGTAACGGTTGATATCCGGCAATGTATTCATATGATCATGCTGGAATAATTCATACTGTTCTCTTAAATATGGCCATAATTCATCATGGAAGTATCCGTTACAGATAGAAGAGCAGATAATTACACAGTTGTCACTCATAACACGTTTAAATCTTAATACCTGTGCACTTAATGCCTGCATCATCATGATCGGGTTTGTTCCCATTCCATCACCATAGTGGAATTTCTGTGGCATACCAAATACAAGTACATCGTACTTCTTCTCTGCCCAGTGTACATAAGTTCTCTTATCTGCAAGTTTCCAGCTGATCGGCATCATCTCTTTTGCATATCCGGAATAAATTGCAATCTGTCTTGAGCATGTATCAAGTACAGCGTCACAGCAGAAGAATGGATGACCCATCTTCTCTTCCATATGCATACTGATCTCATTGAATTTATCACGCATTAAGCTTCCGCCATTAACCGGTGTAAAGTCGTCTCTGTGCATAACAGAAGGTACATGATGGCTTGCAATACATCTCCAGTTTGTGATACCTGTTGCACTGTGTTTGTATCCGCCTGAATATCCACCATATGGATTTCCCTGTACATGACCGATCAGAATTGGAATATCACAGTCAAATACATATTTGTTCATGTATACCGGATCACCTCTGTGAGTTTTTCCAAGATATACCATATGCTCCTGATCCTCACTGTCATGGCTGATGATCTGACCTGTATGCCAGAATTCGTTGAATAATTCCTCACCGAAAATTGCCTTTGCATCAGATTCTTTACTTCTTGGATGTAAACCATTGGAAATAATGAACAGAATATCTTTCTTCTCAACACCTGCCGCATAAAGTTCTCTTAAGATGTATTTGATACTTAATTTTCTATGGCTAGTTGCCTGTTCTCCACCTTTAACACGGTCTGGAACGATAAATGTAACAGTGCTTCCTTTATGAGCAAGCTCTGTTAAAGTTGGCATTCCGATTGGATGAGCAAGACTCTCTAAATAAGCTTCTTCTAATTTATCCTCTGGAATATAATCCGGATCTTTTACTGTTTCACCAGGGATAAAAATATCAGTATTATCTGGCAATTCAGCTGTCATAGTTCCCTGTCCATATTCGAAATCGATCTTCATATCTTTGTTCTCCTTTTCATTCATAGTATAATTTACTGTAATCCGGGAAATCTTATTCTTCTCTGTTTCCAGGATTCATATTTATGTTCTCTGTCTTGTTCGAATCCCTGGGTTATTTACCCATATAAAGACGGATGATCTCAAGGTATTCTTCCGGATAATATCCGATCTCACCCTGGAATCTTGTAAGTGCGATCAGTCCTCCGTCGATTTCATCGATAGAAGCGAGCATTGCTGCATTATCCTGCTTTAATCCACCACCGTATACAATATCCATACCACCCGTCTGTTCTTTTACAAAACGTGCGATCTTAGTGATGTAGTCTTTTCCTGCCGGTGTTTTACCAGGTCCGATTGACCAGATTGGCTCATAAGCGATCACGACTTTAGATTTGTCAACATCTTTTAATCCGATCTCAAGCTGTTTGCCTAATACTTCCTGCCACTGATCCTGCTCTTCACTCTTTTCTCCGATACAATAAAGAACTGTCATTCCTCTTTCAATGGCACATTTGATCTCCTGATTTAACAGACGATTCACTGCATCTGTATCTGTCACTCCTGCTTCTGCAAGAATTCCGGCCTTATCGTTACGTTCTTCACAATGTCCGATGATTGTTGTCTCACATCCTGCCGCAACCATTGCAGATGCCGGTCTGTTTGTTGTAAATGCACCAAAATTGCCACCTACTGCAGTGTCTGCTCTGTAAACACTCTGGCATCCAACCTTGATCGGGCTGTCCTCTGTTTTTGCTTTTGCTGCATTTAAAAGGTGAACCTCCGGAAAATACATTGCAAATTCTACTTCTGAACGATCATATTTTTTCAGTTCGTCCTGTGTATTCTTTACAATATACTCTGCCCACTCAGCAACCGGTGCAATACGGTTTACTCCACCAAATTCTGTTGGAACATCAAATCTTTTTAAATTCAGATAAATATGTTTCATGGATTTTCCTCTCTATCTGGTATGGATACCGGAAGCACCCGCTGTATCTCCGGCATCCATTATGATCAACTTACTCTTTCTTAGATTCCTGCTTTTCTGTAACGTTCTGCCATCTCATCGATTGTAACGCGTTCTACCTTCGGTGCTTTTCCGTAGCTTCCGAACTTCACAAGTAATGGTGCGATTGCTTCTTTTACACCATCTTCAATGCATGTACAGATTCTTGCAACATCATCATCCGGAACATTTCCGTACATAATTGTATCCATGATCGGTGTGATGAATGCACGAGGATCAAATGCTGATTTCTTTGTCTCTAATAATTCATAGATCTGACCTACAGATGCACTGTTTCTAAGAGCAGCATCTTTTGCAAAAAGCTCTTTCATATTTCTTGTAACTGCCAGACGAAGATCTGTATCAACATTGATTTTATTAATGCCGCAGTGGCTTACTTCTACAAGCTGGTCTACATCAATTCCGTATGCATTTGTGATCTCTCCGCCAAGGGCATTGATCTCTTCTACAATATACTGTGGAACAGTAGAAGAACCATGGCTTACAAGATATCCCTCAATTCCTTCATGTAACATACATTCCTTGATCGCGATTGCAATTTCCTTACGGATCACTGCATTCTTGCCTTTGTTTGCACCGTGCATGGTACCATAGCTGATCGCTAATGCATCAACACCTGTTTTCTTGAAGAAATCAATTGCACTTAATGGGTTTGTATAAGTACTTGTTGCTGCGAATACATGATCTTCAACACCTGCTAACACACCAAGCTCACCTTCTACTGTAACACCTCTCTCATGAGCGTATTTTACAACTTCACGTGTCAGTTCTACGTTCTCATCGAATGGAAGAGAGCTTCCGTCGATCATGACACTTGTATATCCGCCTTCGATCGCAGCGATACAGGAATCGAAATTCTTACCGTGATCTAAATGAAGTGCAACCGGAATATCACTGTCTGCCGCATATTTCTTTACTGCTGCTCCGATATTCTTAGCTCCTGCTTTCTTATCCTCTAATGTGGAATTAGCGAAATCTGTACGTCCACCCATAAATCCATTTGCAAGATCAGCTCCCTGAATGATCGCAGGGCTTCTTAAAATCTGATGAACATCTACAGCTGCTTTTACCTGGCATACAGCATTTACATTAAATGCACCCTGTGCATAACCATTCTTATCTGCTGCATCCAAAATTGCTCTCATTGGTACTAACATAATAATCCTCCTTGTTTTGCGAAGCAAAATGCGACTGCCCTTGCAGGAGCAGAGGATTTAACCTCCTTGTTTTGCTTACTATTGATATATGTTATTAGTTAAAAGAAATCATCCTAGGCAGTTCACCACCGATCAGTGGTTTACACCATTCTTTGAACGCTTCCGTTACACCATTGCCCTCTTCATTAATAAATTCATCCGGCATGGTTCTCTCATACATCATGACTTTATCGATATCTACTAAAAATGGTTTCATCACATATGGTTCTGTAGAAACTCGCTCAAATGCCACCATCTTTCCGGATTCACCATTCATGATTGCTTCGCAGGCCATCTTTCCTGCAAGCACTGCTTCTTCCCGGTCAACCGGACTCTGTTCATGTGCGGCTGCACGACCTACCAGTCCCGGTTTCTCACCTCTTGCTTTGTATCCGAGCTTCTTAATAACAAGATTAGCAAGGTGCTGGCTGACATCACCAAAATAAGTTGCACGTCCAACCTGGAAGATTGGCTCAACAATTGGCTTTCCGTCTTTATCTCTTAAGCCTTCACTTGCAACTACTACGATTCCGCTCTTCTTCTCAAGAAGCTTCTTCACGTCATCAAGGAATTTCTCCTCATCAAACGGACGCTCCGGAAGATAAATAAGATCCGGACCAACACCATCTCCATCGTCTGCCAGTGCACTTGCTGCTGTAGTCCATCCTGCATTTCGTCCCAATGCCTCTACAACAACTACGTGGATCGGAAGTCCTTTGACATCTGCTGCCACTTCCTTCACACTCTGTGCCATATATCTTGCAATGCTTCCGTATCCAGGACTGTGGTCTGTGATCGCAATGTCATTATCATGAGTCTTCGGAATGCCCATTACTCTGATATCTAATCCTCTTGCCTGACAGTTCTTATAAAGCTTTCCGCAGGTATCCATACTTCCGTTGCCACCATTGAAAAGTACGTATTTAATATTCTTCTTTAACAGTACTTCGATCATTCTGTCGTATTCTGCCTGCTCAATCTGATCTCTGGATGTTCCGATCGCACTTCCCGGCGTATTCAGTAAAAGTTCTAACTTTTCGTCCGGAACCTTTTCCAGTTCAATAAGTTCTTCGCGCATCAGACCGCCAGTGCCATTTCTGGCTGCATAAATATGATCAATCTCCTTGTACTTTTTGGCTTCTTTCACTGCACCATACAATGAAGCATTGATCACTGAGGTTGGTCCTCCGCCATGCACGATCAAAATGTTGTCTCCCATCTGCCTGTATCCTCCTCCTGCGTTGGCACACCTGAAACAGTGTCCTTCATCAAACCCTTTTTTACAAAATCATATCTCTTTTTGATATAAGAATTATACCATAATTCTCACAATGTTTGCGCAATAATTACGCAAACGTTTGTGCCTTTTTATTTTCCAAGAGCTTCAAACATCCATTTCTTGTATGCCTCAACACCCGGCTGGTCAAAAGCGTTTACTCCCATGATCTTGCAGGACAGATAGCATGCAAACTGGAAGAAATAAAACAGCTGTCCAAAATGATAAGCATCCAATTCCCCAACTTCAATCGTCAGGCAAGGCAGTTTTTTGCTGTGCGCAGTCACGGTAGCATGATAAGCGGCTTTATTGATCTCCCAAAAATCTTTTCCATCTAAATAATTAAAATAATCCTCTTTCTCATCCGGAGCAACGATAAGGGAACTATTCTGTTTTGTCACATCCAGAAACGTCTCGAATATAATTGGTGATCCATCCTGAATAAACTGTCCAACCGAATGCAGTTCTTCGGAAAATTCACCTGCTACCGGGAAAATCCCCTTGTTTTCTTTTCCTTCACTCTCCGCAAAAAGCTGTATCCACCATTTATAGAAAAAACGGAACTGCGGTTCAAAGCTTGAAAGCATCTCCACGCGATAGCCTTCCTGATAGTACAGATTTCTCAGGCATGCATACTGATATGCTATATTATTTTCAGCACTTTCTTCATGTACGCGCTTCTGCATATCCTTTGCTCCCTGAACTAATGCACGGATGTCAATGCCTGCAACTGCCATCGGAAGCAGTCCTACATTTGTCATTGCAGTATATCTTCCACCGACATTAAGTGGGAACTCCAGAAATGTATAACCATACTTTGTACAAAGTTCCTCCAAAGAGCTTCCGATTGTTCCGGTTGCGATAATTCTTTTATGTGCTTCCTCTCCATATGTCTTTTCCATATATTGTCTTAAAATCCGAAATGAAGACCCTGGTTCGAGTGTTTCAAAATTCTTTGCGATACAGTCAATATAAATGGATTTTCCTTCCAGTTTTTTCATCATACGGTTCAAAGCATCCGGTGAGAGTGTGTTTCCTGCATAAATAATTTCCGGCGCTCCGTCCTCACGCAATGCCTCCACTACAGAACGTGCTGCATTATTGGACCCTCCTACTCCGATGAGTACAAACGCATCTGCGTTCGCACGGATCTCTTTTGCAAATTCTTCCAGATGTTTCAGCTTCGCATCATCTGCCCATTCTTCCGTATCAAGCCATCCCTGGCTGTCAGCGTAACATTTTTCTCCTGCTTTTGCCTCATTGAATACACTTTCTTTGGATTTCATGATCCCTTCTACTGCTTGTTTCTGTTCTTCTGACTGGTTATGTATGATTAAATTCAGCATTTTTCTTTCCTTTCTTTTTTATAAAATTTTTGTTGATTTTTACAATTCTCACAGCCCAAATTTGTATTTTTCATGTATCTGTTAAAAATTTTGTTTTTCTCGTAATATATAAAAGAAAGGAATACCCCTCCTTCAGAGTATCCCTGACTTTTATCTCTGCCCAATCCATTGTTTTTACAATCGGATGGAACTATTTTTTCGTCGAACGATGCATCTGCCACAGATTTTTCTGTAAACGGTTACCGATTTTTCTAATTAAAGAACCAGGTCGTCCTCTGAGTTTTTAATATCCATTTTATCAAGTTTTTCCTGCATTTCGATTTCACCTTTACGTGTCAGTGGATAGAAATACATTGCAATCAGTGAGCATAAATATCCGACAATCGGTCCAATCGTGCAGAGTAATAAGATAGCTTTTAAGCAGCCAGGTGTCTGTTCTGTAACGTCTTTGTTAAATCCTGTTGCGGACAAAATCATTCCACTGAAGAACATAGAGAATGCCTGACAGCATTTGTTCACAAATGTAAATGTGGAGTTAACAAGTGCTGTTCCGTTCACACCAAGTGTCATCTGGGCATAGTTTGCAGAGTCAAGAACTGCGGAACGACTTAACATATTGTTAATTGTCCATGTAAATGCAATTGCAATATATGTAAACATAACTGCGGAAACTGAGTAGCTTCCCTTCAGACCTGTGATAAGCATAGGAAGCGTAACTAAAATTGCAAGTGCTTCAATTCCGATAATACCTGCTCTCTTTCCTGTTTTCTTAACAAATGGCTGAATAAAAATAACAAGTGCAAATCCGACAAATGTGGATGCATATCCAATATATGTAATCAGATCTGTTCTTCCACTCATATTGTATTTGAAGAAGTACATTCTTAAAGAGTTTGAAATCTGATATGCAAACATATCAGTTCCATATGCAATCAACACGCAAAGTAATGCTTTATTCTTTGTAATAACAGAAAATGTCTCTTTGAGAGAAATTTCTTTGTTTGCTGTCTGTTTCTGTTTTGCTTCTGAATCATAAACATCTACATCTTTCACTGACATTGCAGATAAAATGAAGATGACTGTACTGATTGCACCGAATATAACCGTAAACTTGAACCATGCCTCTGCATTATCCTGTCCACCAAGCTTATCTAAGATTGGAAGTGCCCATGCAGATACAACTAAGGCTGCGATAGATCCAAACGCCTGAAAGATTGCCTGGATTCTTGTTCTCTTTGCAATATCATTTGTAAGAATTGCAGGGAGTGCAAGCTGTGGGATCTGAACAATTGTCCATGCCAGGGAATAAATGATATAAGTAACAAATGCATATACTACTTTTCCCGTCATTGAAAAGTTCGGTGCTGTAAACAGTAATACGAACATAATGCCAAGGAATGGAGCTCCTGCGATAATCCATGGTCTGTACTTGCCAATCTTTGTATTAGTTTTATCGACGATAATTCCCATTAATGGATCTGTGAATGCATCCACAAGTCTTGCGACCATAAATACGACACCTGCCATAAATGGTGAAATACCAAGAATATTCGTATAGAAATATGAGATGTAAGTACCTACCATCATGAAGATGATATTGTTTGCGAAGTTACCTGTACTGTATAGCCAGTAATGTAACTCTGTTGCCTTTGGCTTTGCCTGATTGTTTGCTGCCATAACTTTTTCCTCCGTTAGATAATTAAATCTTTTAATTATATTAGTTTTAAATAAGTACTTTTGTCCCTAATCAAAAGTACCATCTCAGCTGTTATTTGTTAAAACTTTTAATAATTATATTATACAAAAATGCTCATATTTATCAATTGACAAACCTGACAAATATGAGCATTCATTTTTGTTAGTATTTGCTTAAATCTTTTAATTAATAGACTCAGACATTCAGAAACAGTTCCCGTATCAGAAAATATCCCGCTCCCTTTGCCCCGCGAAAACGATCGAACGGCGTAAAAACAATCTGCACTTCTTCTTCATTCAGACCAAAGAAATTGCCTTTTGCAGCCTCTAATAATCTCTGTCGGTTTTTCTCAACAGAAAACAGGCAACTGTCTGCCACAACATACCCTGGGTTGATCAGATTGACTACATTTGCAAGTGCGATTCCAAGATACCCGATTGCCTGGTCAATGATCGCATTTACTTCATCATCCCCCTGCATCTGCACTTCGAGAATCTGTTCCATAGCAAGGTGTCCCTCTTTTTGCATGCGTTCTTTTAACTCCGACAATCTGCCAGCCAGCATTGCTTCCTGACATTTTGCAAAAATAGCTCCCTCACTTCCGAGATCATCCACACACTTCAATTCTCCGTTTACACTCAGTACAGTATGTCCGATTTCACCTGCCCCTGCTGTATATCCGGACACCACATCTTCCTTCAGCATCAATGGACAGGCAACTCCTCGTGATACGAAGAAATAAGCAAAAGAATCCGGTTTTTCCCCCTGCATGCTCATCTCCTGCCCCACTGCGCGAAGTCTTACATTGTTGTCGACTAATATCGGTAAATGTACTTTTTCTTCCAGATCTGCTGCAAGATTTTTTCCGATCCAGTCACCTCGTGGATTGCTCCGAATGATTCCCTTCTCCCTGTCGATAAATCCCGGCAGTCCGACTCCGACACCAAGCAATCTCTTATCTCCCGCTTTGTCCATAAGCTCCTGTATAATATTGGCAACTTTTCCTAACATCCCCTGATAATTTTCAGCCGCCCGCTCATACTCTGTGCTTTCGATCACTTCACCTCTTAAATTCATAAGAACTGCCCTGGTTGCATATGGACCAAGTTCCACTCCGATGGCATACGCAGCCTCAGCGCGGAATGCGATTGCATTTGGACGTCTTCCCATATTGTTCACAAGCTGTCCCTCTGTTATGGGAATTTCTTCTAAAATTCCCTCTGTGAGCATCTCATTCACACTGGTCGTGATCGTTGGAAGCGTCAATCCTAATTCCTCTGCAATCGCAGTTCTCCTTGCATTCTCCATACGAAAGATCATGTTTTTAATAAGAACACGGTTTCTTCTGCGTGTCTCTAATAAACTGTTTCCTTTTTTTGATGCCATTCTCTTTTCTCCGGTTCTTTGTTTCTTTCCCTTCCATCTTCTTTCTATTATCTTATCATATTTTACTCTGCAGCAACACTCTTTTTTCTCTCATTGAAGTATCTTTCCGCTTTTTGTACCGTCTCCCATACAAGCAAAAACAGTGTCCGCTATACTGCCTGACACTGTTTTCGTCTCCATTATCTCTTTTATGCTTCCTCTACCTGACAGGTATAACTTCTTCTGCCTGCCACATTATTTTTCTTTCCTGTTAATGTAACCGTATCTTTTAATGGAAGGTCTTCGGAAGATGTTCCTACCATGATATCAAGCTGTCCCGGTTCTACTACGAATTCCATTTCTTCATTATAGTAGCCAAGCTGTGCTGTATCCAGATGGAACATAAGCTGTTTTGTTTCACCTGGTTTTAAATGAACACGCTTAAATCCGGAAAGCTGTTTGTTCGGTCTTACCACATGTGCTCCATGGAAAGACTGATAAAGCTGTACTACTTCATCCCCAGCAGCTTTTCCTGTGTTGCTTACGCTGCAGGAAACTTCGATCTTGCCATCCGTAGGGACTTCTTTTTCACCAATTTTAAGATTCTCTACCTTAAACTCCGTATAGCTCAATCCATATCCAAACGGATATAATGGTGTCCCCGGTCCATCTGTATATCCTCCACTGAAAATTGTTGCACTTGTCGCATCGCTTCCGGATGCATAACCGGAGCCATTCTTATGATTATAGAAAATTGGAATCTGTCCCGCACTTCTTGGAACTGTCACATTTAATTTTCCGCCCGGATTTGCCGTGCCATCCAGTACATTTGCAACCACTTCTCCTGCAAATGGTCCAGGCATCCATGCCTGAATGATTCCAGATACATGTTCCACTGCCCAGTTTACAGAAAAAATACCAGGTCCGTATAGCACGATCACAATCGGTTTGCCTGTTGCAGCAACTGTCTCTAGTAATTTTTCCTGAACCCCAGGAAGTTCAAGAGACTGGCGATCTTTTCCTTCACCACCAGTAACATTGACCCATCCGCAGTTTCCACCTAATGCCATGACAACAACGTCACTTTCCTCAGCGGCTTTTACTGCATCTGCAAATCCATCTTCCGATGTTTTGATAATGTCACAGCCTTCTGCATAAACCGTCTCAAACCGATCAGAAAGTACTTCTCTTAAGCTTTTTGCATGAAGCTTTCTCAAAACACCATTCATGTCGTCTAACTGTTTTACATCTTCCTGATCGAGCATTTCAAACATAGTATCGAATGGTCCTTTTGGTGTTTTTTCCTCTGCTTCCGCTTTTGCCTGCTCATCAATGATTCCGTTAAAGGACACATCCGCATTTTTCTTTCTCGCTGCATCCATCATCTCAATGTATGCCGGATAAGTGTAACCGCTGACCGGATAACGAAGACTGTCTGCATGCGGTCCGATCACTGCAACCTTCGTTCCCTTTTTCAAAGGAAGGATTCCATCATTTTTTAAGAGCACCAAAGACTCCTGTGCTATTTTTCTGCTTACTTTCTCCTTTTCTGTATTCATCAGAGCTTCTTCTAATTTCTCAATCTCACAATAAGGATTCTCAAATAATCCACGTTTGAACTTAATTGTTAAAATTCGTCTGACAGATTCGTCTAACAAAGCTTCGTCCAATTCTCCGCTTTTCACATAATTTGGCAGATTTCTAAAAGATGCTCCCACTGGGATTTCAGTATCACAGCCCGCCTTTTTTGCAAGAAGTCCAGCTTCATAATAACTGTCTGCAACTTTAAAATAATTATAGGATTTCAGAACGGCTGCTCCATCTGATGTTAACATTCCCTCAAATTCCATCTGATCACGCAGCAGATCCCTTGCAATTTTCTTATTGTCAATTACCGGAAGTCCATCAATTTCTGCATAATTTGCCATCATTGCGTCCAATCCAGCTTCCTTGTCTGCCGCCTCAAATGGCGTTGCAAATACTTCATATAACTCACGGTCATTCAAACGTGTAGTCGCCGTATTCAGACCCGCCTGTGTTTCTGCATATCCAAGAAAATGTTTTGCAATGCAACTCACTCCTTGATTCTGCATACCGCGGACATAATGGATTCCCATCTGGCTGATCAGATACTGATCCTCCCCATAAGTCTCATATGTACGTCCCCATCTCGGATCTCTGGAAACATCAATTACCGGACTCATTGCAGATGTGATGCCAACTGCTCTTGATTCCTGACCAATGATGGAACTCATTTCTTCTGCCAGCTCTGGTTCCCATGTAGCCCCCACATTGATCTGTGCTGGGAAAAGTGTTCCCCCTGCTCCCGGATATCCACACAGATTTTCTGACTGTAATGCTACCGGAATTCCAAGTCTTGTTTCATTTACAAAAAAATCCTGAAGCTGATTGGTGATCTCTGCAATCTGTTTTGGGCTTACAAGACCGACAAGGGAATATTGGGTAATTCTTCCGTGTCCATCTTTGAATTTTTCCACTAATGCCTCATGACTTAATTTACCATCTACAATAAAGGATGCTGCCAGATCTCCGCACAACTGTGCTGCCTTTTCTTCTAATGTCATTCTGGAAAGTAAATCTTCCACACGTGCTTCCACCGGCTGACTTGCATCTTTGTATAACATCTTTTCTTCCATCTTTTTTCTCCTTTTAATCTTTCTGTCCGGCAGATCCGTTCAGAAAATCTGTATGCTGTATTTGCACTGACCGATATGTTAGGGCATATCTGATTACTTTCAGCACTTTATTAAAAGTTTTAACTTAATGGTTAATTTATATTTATCACTACTTTTTATATTTGTCCAGTGAAAAATATATTTTTGACATATGTTACAATCTTTTCATTTGCATTTTATTGAATTTCACCAATAATTGTGTGTGTTTACCTAAAAAATCTGATTTTACATGTAAAAAACCTTCCATGTGAAAAATATATTCCTAATATTTTTTCACACGGAAGGTTTCCTTTAAAATACGTTTTATTTGTATTTTATCTGAATGACACATATTGTGGAAGTTTTTCACCAATAAGCGGTCTGCACCACTGAATAAATTCCTGTGTAACTCCATTTTCTGATGAATTGATATACTTATCTGGGAGACAATTTTCATACATCATTACATTTTCGATTGGAATCTCAATTGGTTTTACCTGATAGATTATATCATTTGTTCGTTGGAATCCGATCATAATACCTGTTTTTTCTTCCATGGCTGCACATACGGCTTCTTTTCCTGCTAATATAGCTTCCTCTCTATCAACACTGCTCTGAAACATTGCCGAAGCTCTTCCACATATACCTGGCTTTTCACTTCTGGCCTTGATTCCAAGCTTCTGAATTACCACATTAGCAAGATGCGCACTTACATCTCCATAATATGTTGCCCTGCCCATTGTAAAAATAGGCTCTACGATTGGCGTACCGTCTTTTGTTTTCAATCCTTCACTTGCTACTACAACTACGCCACCCTTTTTTTCATGGATTCTTTGTACATCTTCCAGAAAAGCATCTTCATCAAATGCTCGTTCCGGCACATAAATCAAATCTGGTCCATTTTCATCTTTGCCAGCAGCAAGTGCACTCGCTGCTGCAATCCATCCAGCATTACGTCCCATTGCCTCTATCACACAGACATGAATTGGAAGTGCCCGTATGTCCTGACAAATTTCATTCACTGTTCCTGCAATATATCTTGCAGCACTTCCAAAACCGGGTGAATGATCCGTAATCGCAAGATCATTATCTATTGTTTTTGGAATTCCAACTACAATCACGTCATATTTTTTTTCTTTGCATGCATGGTAAATTTTTCCACAAGTATCCATGCTTCCATTTCCACCATTCATAAAAACATAGCGAATTTTATTTTTTTGGATCACATCTGCTATTTGTTCATAATCTTCTTTTTCCAGTGCATCTCTGCTTGTTCCGATTGCAGACGCCGGAGTATATGGAAGACTTTCTATTTTATCTTTCTCAATCGTCTTAAGATCCAGAAAATGTTCTTTTAAAATTCCTCCACTTCCACCAATTGCCGCATAAATATGGTCAATATTCGGATATTTTTCCGCTTCCCTAATTACACCATATAAGGAAGCGTTCATAACAGCCGTTGGTGCCCCGCCATGTACAACTAATATATTTTCTTTCATCTGTCACTCACCATTTTTCTACAATTTGATTACTGGAATATGTAATAGATTTGCTACCAGCTCCATCTGTTCTGCTACATCTTCCCATACCAGACTATAATGATGGCTCATTCCCTGCTCTGCGATTTCTTTTACCAATTCCAATACTGGTGTATCAATTTTTACATTTACCATTGCACCACGTGTGTTTCTCACAGTTGGAACTGCAGTACCTTTTAATAAAAACAGACGATATACTCCATCAATGTTCGTAAATCTTGCTGCAGTAATCGAACCTTCTTTTAGTGAACACCAAAACGCAGTTCCCTGACCTAAAAGTGGATGATTGCACATTTTTACTCCATCTTTCTGGTTATGTAAACTCGGTGCCGCATTGCCACAATGCCAGAAAGTAACTGTATTCTCTTTCTCATCAAGATTTATCAAATCCGTAATAAAAGTCGGTTTATCCGTCAGAACATTCTGTACCAGTGCAGCAATCCCTGCATCAACATCTCCTTCACATCCGATGCTGACTCCCTCATCCATCAGTCTTCCAAGTACAGCACACGGCGTGGTATGGAGATTTCCCATTTCAGGCCAGCATTTAATCGTCGCATAGTCATACTTTTGCTCTTTCATCAACTCTTTTAATACCAGATACAGTCTTGCATGATTTTCCATATGACCTTCCGGTACTTCTGTTGTGTTCCACAGCTTTTCTGCTTTTTCCTGTTCTTCTTTTACGACTTCTTCCGGCAATTCTTCCATGCGGTCAAATACCACTTTCAAATCCGTTTCCTCTACATTGATTCCAAATGTTCTGCGAAGTACTACTTCATCAAATGCACAGTTATAAAATGCAGTTGGACGATAACCAAATAATCCAAACGTTAGTCCTTTTATGTTTTTTACTGCTTCATATGCAGTAACCAGATTTTTCACTTCTGTTGCAGCGCGTTCTTCTTCTTTATTTCCAAATACAATATGATGTGGTGCATGAATACGCATCAGACTTGCTCCATTCATTGCCGCACAGCATAATGCGTTCGCATACAGTCTGTCCTCACGTACCCATTCTTCCTCTCTCGGAGCCCATAATATAATTGGTACAGACAAGGCATCTGCAAAACCACAGCAAATGTCGTCACCTGTGAATGCACCATAAACCATGATCAACAATTCTACTTCCTGTTTTTTGAAACTGTCTATGCACTCCTCCATATCTTCTTTCGTGCATACAACTCTGTCAAAACGGACTACATTGCATTCTGGGAATGCATTTATTGTCCACTCTCCATATTCCTTAAAACGTTTTTCCGGTAATTCTCTTGGCCATCTTCCAGATAATGTCACAACAACGCCTACATTAAGTTTCTTTTTCATTTTGATGTTCCTCCTGCTGTCTAAACTGTTCCTGCCGAACCTGAAAGTTCAATGATTTTCTTTACATCCTCTGTAAGTGCGTCACTTGCATATTGGCTTAATTTCCAGGAATGTCCCTGATAATCAAGTTTTTCTAATGCTTCTTTATAGTGTTCAACATATTTATAACGAATCTCTGTTCCAAAATTAATTTTTGCAACTCCAAGCTTGATTGCTTCTTTTACAATCGAATCAGCCATACCTGTACATCCATGAAGAACCAATGGGATATCTGTAAATTTACGAACTGCCTCTAATATTTCAAGATGTATATCTGGTGTACCCCGATAATATCCATGTGCATTTCCTATTCCTATTGCTAAAGTATCTGGCTTACACAAAGATAGAAACTCTCTTACTTCATCAGGATTAGCAATGTTTTTGTTTTCCATTGGAACCCCATTATCTAACCGTAAAAGTTCTCCTATTTCTGCCTCTACCGGCACATTAAAATATTTTGCAACTTTTAACACATCATTTGTCATTTTTGCGTTTTCTTCTATTGGTTTTGTAGATCCATCTATCATAATACTGGTAAATCCAAGCCTAAGTGCTTCCATACAAATTGGGAATCCATCGCCATGGTCTAAATGAATTGACACAGGAACATCCACTTTGCTTGCACACCATTTGGCATTCTCCACAAACCAGTCATTTCCAGAATAAGCTCCTGTACTGACATAATGTGCAAGAATGATTGGACTTCTCATCTCCTGTGCCGCTTTTGTACATGCTCGAATAATGTCATACTGTCCCCCCTGCGTATTAATTGCTGGAATTGCAAATCCTTCTTTTGCTGCTTTTTTTAACATTTCCAAATTATTCGTCAACATATTACATACTCTCCTTCCTGTTGCATTATACACTTCTGCTCCTGCTTCTATTGGTGCATCCGGTGGTAAAATAGTGAGTTTACCATCTTCGATTTTAATTGTTTTCTTTAAAAAACGATGTTCAATATAAACTTCTCCGTCTACGATTATCTGCTCATGATTTTTCTCCTTGTGTTTTACAATTGTTTTGTATTTAACTTTATCGCTCAAACGCCCTGTGAACATAATATAATGGTCTGTCCTGCCAAAAATTCTGTATCCTCTGTTAAATAATACTCTTTTCCTTTTCCTGGTCCATCAATAACAACCGCAATTTTCCAATTTCCAGATTTTACCACCCTTTTCCTCAAACAATGGATCTTCTCCATAGTAAAATATTGGTTTTGCATCACGATTTCACCCTCCGGCAATACATAATACCTTTGCATTATTTCTTCTAACGAGTAGCCGTCATAATCAAAACAGTCAAATAGTGCATCCCATCCTGCACCTCCGTGTAAACTTTCATCTGGTAATAATTCTTTTGCTGGTGAAATACGTTCCGTTCTCAGCGTAATATCAGTTGGCTGTTGTACTTCCGCAAAATACACTCCTCTTCCCATTGCATGTGGTACTCCTCCCGGAACAAAAAAGGTATCTCCACTTTTTACTGGAATCTTATGAAGACACTCTTCCATTCCTTTCACATCTTGTTTTTCATAAAGTAATCTCCACTTTTCCTTTGTAATGCCCTTTTTAAATCCAAGATAAACATATGGTTCTTCGCCATGGATTGTCCGTGTCCCGAGTATATGCCAGCTTTCCGCCTTCCCTTTATCTGAATGAAAATACTTTGCTGCACGAGCATCATCTGGGTGTACTTGTATCATCAGTCGTGAATAACTATCCAAAAGTTTTACAAGTATCGGAAGAGGTTCTTTCACATACTCTGTCAGTAATTTTCCATCTGTTGTCACAGAGATGCCGGTACCGTCCGATGCTGCTGTTGTAGAACAAATCCAACGCTCCGGATAATGTCCGTCTGATGCTGGCTCTGTACCACTTAATTCGTCTAACATCTTCCCACCGAGAAAAGGTCTGTAAACTCTATTTTCTTTCATCTCCAACATATCTATTTTCACCTTTTAACCTTTCACTGCTCCTGCTGTAAGACCTTTGATCATATATTTTTGGAAGAAGAAAAATACAAATATCATCGGTACTGTTCCGAGTGTGGAAGCTGAATTAATCAGCTGCCAATCACTGACTTCTCCTAAATATGTTAATTTCAATCCCTGAGAAAGAGTCCACAAATCATTTGAACGAATTAATGTAATTGCATGTAAATAATCATCCCATGTCATTAAAAAGCTATATACGCCTACTGCAAGCAATCCCGGCACAACCAACGGCATAATGATATGAAACAGTGTGTAAAATCTTCCACTTCCATCAATAGAAGCCGCTTCCTCTAATTCACCCGGTATACCATCAAAAAAAGATGCCATAAGTGAAACTGTAAACGGAACCTGTGTTGCACTGATTGCAAGAACCAATCCGATGTGCGTATCTGTCAGATTTAATTTTCTCAAAATTGTGTATAAAGAGATCAATCTGCTGATAACAGGCATCATCTGTGCAAAAGCAAACGTTGCAAGCAGCATTTTATTCCATTTGAAATGAAATCTGCTAAGCGCATATCCTGCAAATACTGAGATAAAACATATAATTACTGCTGCCATCGCAGATACAATAATATTATTCTTATAGTAAACTAAAAACTTTCCATCTGAAATCAGAGTTTTAAATCCATCCAACGATATTGTTTCCGGCCATAAAGTTGGAACTAACCGATAGGATTCTATATTGGTCTTCAGCGCTGTCACAAGCATCCAGTAAACAGGGAATAATAAAAATGCAAAAATGAAAATGAGAACAATATATTTTGCTAATCCACCAACAACTTTCGCTGTGGTTTTCTTGGTTACTGTTATTTTTTTCATAAATTGCCTCCTATGCTTCTTCCTGTTTAAATATTTTATTGAATATGAAGACAACAACAATCATCATAAGCAGCCAGATAGTGGTTACTGCTGCACCTGAACCATAATTAAAATTCACAAATGCTTCATCATAAGAAAGAACTGCAAATGTTGTCGTCGCTCCAGCCGGACCACCATTGGTTAATGTTGCAAATAATGGATACTGTTTAAAATTTTCAATAATACACATGGAAACCGTTACTGCAATCACACTTTTCATGTGTGGAATAATAATGCGGAACAAGCAATTGATATAGTTAGCTCCATCAATTTTTGCTGCTTCCAGCATATCATCCGGTATGCTCTGCATTCCTGACAAAAGCAGTAATGCCATTAATGGTATTTGCTTCCATAAAGCTGCAATGATAATTCCCCATAAAGCTGTAGACTGATTGTTTAATATTCCAAAACCTGTAATCTTACCCCCACTGAATATGCTTACCAGATACTGTAATAAGCCATATGGATTTGCGTAAATCCATGCCCACAATAAACCAGCTATAACAGTCGGGATTACCCATGGGATCATCATAATACTTCGCAGAAATCTTGCTCCGACGATCTTTGTATTTAAAATCAACGCCAACGTCATACTGACAATAAATGTAAGAAGCACTGTTACAAAAACAAAGAAAATCGTAATACCTGCCGCTGACTGAAGTTTTCCAGAATCCCACAATCTGGTATAATTTGCAAAATTATTCCATTTTCCAGGAATTCCCTGTGTTAAATTTGCAATTTTATAATCTGTAAAACTCATCCAAACAGAATCAATAATAGGAATAATAATAAATGTAATGCATAATATAATTGCTGGCAGAAGGAGGATAAAGCAAAATAACCTATCCTGTGTGCCTCTGCTGTGTATGTTAAATTTTTTTCTAGTACCAGACATCCTTTTGTACCCTCCTCCTTGCTGACTGCTTTACTGATTGATATAATATTCTGCCTGTGAAATATAGTTGTTAATGGCATCTTCTTCTGACATACCATTTGAAACATAATTTAATACCATTGTCGCAAGTTCAATCTGAACACTTGATAAAGAAGGAATCATTGGCTGAGTTACCACATTTCCTACACCTGCTTTTGCATCTTCAAGAATTGGAGATATCTGGCAGTCTTCCATATTTTTATGTACTGGGAATGCAAGTCCGATATTATTCAGATAATCCTGCATTGTGTCTGTTGTCGTGCAATACTGTACAAATAAATCAACTGCCTCTTTCTGCTCATCTGTTAAAGAAGACCCCAGCAAAAAGCAATGTGACTCTACAAGTGAATTACCCTTTCCATAAGTTCCCATTGTTGTTGGAAGTGCTTCTGCTTTTGTAAAGTTTGCTGCATTAGCATCTACTTCACTGATCTGTGCATATCCCCAAGAAGAATCAACATACATACAGACATTTCCTGCGCCAAATGCCGCACGATAATCTTTTAATTTCAGATTTTCCTGTGTGTATCCATTGGAAATTAAATATTTATAAAAATCTAATGTTTCATTCATTGCTGTCTTATTTGGTTCTGCTGTAAGATCTGCAAGTGTTCCATCTTCGTTCAGTAGTGTTCCGCCAAATGCTGTATAAATGGCATTAATATTAGATCCTGTTGCAGGTACTTCTGCTGTTGTTAAGCCAAAAATCGTTGATACACTGTCATCTGATTTATAATAATCAGATAATGTTTCGATCCACTCTTTTAATCCATCTAAAGTATCTGGAAATTCATCCATAGATAATCCTGCTGCTTCAACAAGATCTTTGTTTACATAAATGACGGAGTTTGTATAATAATGTGGTACACCATACACCTCACCGTTATATTTAAACTGATCAAGAACATAATCATAATAACCATCATAGAAATCCTGACTCAAAACCTGTGATGGCTGCTGTATGAATCCAGCTTCTGCTAATGATGGAATCCAGCTGATTTCACCATATACCATATCAACAGATAATCCAGAAGCAATGTCATTCGTAAAAGTAGAAACCATGCTATTGTAATCTACTGTAACTGTTTCAATATCAATCCAGTCATTTTCTTTTTCAAAATTATTAATTGTGTTTCCCCACCAGTCAGCTTTTGCAGTTTCTGACAATGCATAATTGTAAAAACGGATTGTAACAGGATTTTTTTCTCCATCAGATGTTTCTGCCTGCGCAGTACTATCTGTATTGTCTGTTTTATTCTGGCTGGAATTGTCTGATGATGTGCTGCCACATCCAACCATGCTTAACCCTACAAGCGTTGCCATTACTGCTGCAATAATTCTTTTTTTCATACAAATACCCTCCTTTGTATTATTTGAATGTTGCGATACACTTTTTATCTTTTGTGTAAACTCGTGTGTATCTTTTGGTTAAAATAAAAGATAACATCAAAGTAAACAATGCTTTTTCTTGTAAACTCGTGTGTATCTTTAAACGTATAATACTGCTTATTATGTATTATTGTCAATACGTGTTTATATTTTTTCTTTTTTTCAGTAGTTTTTTACAAAGTCCTACTCTCTTTTTTGTGCTTTTTTAACCCAATGTACTTTTCCGTTCTATTAATTTTGTACGATACATTACCTTTTCCGGTATGATATGTTCCTCAATCATCTGTCTTAACATCTCAATTGCAGTTTTTGCTATCTGTTCTCTTTGAATTTCCATACTGGAAATTGGTGGTTCACAATATTGCCCCAGTGAAGAATTATCAAATCCAATTACTTTTATATCTTCTGGTATTTTGTATCCCATTTTTTTTGCACTCTGCATAGCAATACATGCAACCTTGTCATTTCTGCCAAAAATAGCATCTACTTTATTCGTTTTCAGATATTCGGCAACTTTTTCCTTCACTTCTTCCTCGTTGTGACAACCAGTGATAAAGTTCTTCTCTGGATGTTCGGACAAACCACTCTGCTTCATTTCTTCATAAAATCCACGATATCTCATATCACTCATATCACTGAAATGTTTTCTTTGACTAAAACGGTCTACATAAATGATATTTTTACATCCCTTCCGCTGTAAATAACGTACATTTTCACGCGCTCCTTCATATAAACCATTTTCTATCTTGGCAGCTCCCTCAATATCATCATAATCGCGGTTCACCAATAAAACGACCGGTATATCAGCTGCAATCAGCTGCTTGATATATTCCTTATCAAAACTGATTGAACTTATAATTACTCCATCATACTGACGACTTATAATACTGTCTATAAATTGTTGTGTATTTCTGTTCGAGCATAAGGAAATCATATAACCAAGATCATATGCGTGCTTATCCAATTCGCTTACTAATAAACTAAAGTGTTCCGTTACAATTTGATCCGCAATAAATACAATATGATTTAGTTTTTTTCCTTTTAATGCTCTTGCGATTGAATTTGGCTTATAATGAAGTTTCTTTATAGCCTCCTCCACTTTAATTCTTTTTTCTTTGTCTACATATCTGTTGTTATTGATGACATAAGATACGATTGTAACACTGACTCCTGCTTCCTCTGCAACATCCTTTCTTGTTACCTGTTTGTATTTCTTTTCCGCCAAAAAATCACCTCACTTATACATACGTGTTTATATATACATTGTATACTATGACTGCTACAAATGTCAAACAAAACACTTGACCCAAGTATCGCTTATTCAATCATCATTGCACGCAATACCCCGACACATTCATATTCTCTTTTTCCTGCACCCATTCCTACTTTCTCTATCACAAACTGCTCCGGGAGCTGTTCACTCGTGCGAAGTGCAGCGGCAATCGCTGCTCCTGTCGGTGTCACTAACTCTCCCTCTACATTCGTAATATGCAATTTCAAATGATGATCTGTTATAATATTCGCTACTGCTGGAACCGGAATCGGAAGCAGACCATGCTGGCATCGCACCATTCCTCTTCCTTCATTTAACTGAGGGATATAAACTTCATCAAAATTTAAACTGTCTGCACATACTGCAGCGGCAACAATATCAACAATTGAATCTACCGCACCGACCTCATGAAAATGCACCTGTTCAAGTGGTACACCATGTGCTTTTGCCTCTGCATTTGCAAGGATTTTTACGATTTTGCATGCAAGTTCTCTGGCACTGTCTGTCATAGATGCATGTCCGATAATATGAATAATATCCTCCGGACTTCTATGCTCATGGTGATGATGTTCATCATGGTGGTGATCCTCATGGTCGTGATAGTGTTCATCATGGTAATGGTCCTCATGGTCGTGATGGTGTTCTTCATGGTGATGATCGTCATGATGATCTCCATGCAGATATTCCATATCATGATCATGATTTTCATGTGCATGATCTAAAATAACATTAAAATCACACGCATCCAATCCTGATTTTTTCACTCTCGTAATCTCCGTTTTAAATCCGTCTACAGAAAGACTTTGCAGTGCCTCTTCCATTTTTTTCTGATCTGCTCCCAGATCAAGCATAGCTCCTACAAACATATCTCCACTGATTCCGGAACCACATTCCAGATACAACTTATTCCCCATTGTGTATTCTCCTTTTTCTTGCAGATTTATTGTTCTATCATGTATTACATACTTCTGTTTTGTGCCTTTATTTTAACATGGTTTTCGTAAAAAAGAGCGCAAACATTTATCAAACGTTTGCGTTCTTTTTTATAAACTTTTTCCTAATTTTAATACCATGTAATTCATCCTAAAACAAATGTTCAATATTCAATTCTCTTATAATCTGCACGATCTCTTTTGTTCTGCTGCAACCAAATTTGCGAAGCAGACCTTTGATCTGTGTCTTTATCGTACTTACCTCTACACTGCGTGCTTCTGCAATCTCATGTACCTTATACCCCTGTAAAAGCAACTTTATCATCTCACGTTCTGTTGCAGTAAGTTTTGAAATATTATTTATGAAAAAAAGCAGACTTTTCTCACTCTGCTGAAGTCTGGCATATTCCTGCATCACAGTCTCATGGATCTTATTTGACATAATTGGATTCCCTTTGAGAGCACAGCGGATATGGTAAAGTATTTCTTCATCCTCACATCCTTTTACAATATAATCAAGTGCTCCTGCACCCATGGCTGTCACGATCATCTCGCGGGTCTCATGTGCTGTCAGAAAGATAATGCCGGCTTCCGGGTCAGTCTCCCGTATTTCCTGTGTTGCCAGAATACCTGCATTCATTGTCTCCATTTCGATATCCATCAATATCAGATCATATTCTGTGTTTCTGGCAAGATTCACAATCTCTTTTCCTGAAGAAGCAGTTCCCACAACCTCCATATCCCGTTGATTGTTGATCAATTCTGTAAGATCCTCTCTTAAAAGCTGAAAATCATCAGCGATCAAAATCTTTTTCTTATCTGCCATTTTCTTCTCCTGTCTGTTATCTATTCGTACTTTGGAATTAAAATATAGAATTTACTTCCCTTTCCCTCTGTACTTTCCACTCTCATTTTACCCAGATGGCTTTTTACAACCTCTCTGACATAATATAAGCCCATTCCCCAGTTATAGTTAGAATTTTTGCTGGAATAAAACGGATCGAAAATCTTCTTTATCTGACTCTTTGACATTCCAAGTCCATTATCACTGACCTCGATCAAAGTATATAATCTTTCATTCCTGCATTTTAAGCATACCTGCCCATCTTCTCTCCGTTCTGCAGCTATGACGGCTTCTTCTGCATTGATCAGAAGGTTATAGATTGCCTCACACAGATGATCCTTATCTGCAAGAACCATAGACACTTCCTCGTTTTGGATGCGCACTCCCGCATCCGGAAATTTATTGTGAAACCGTTCTAATGTCGTGTCTATGATCTCCTGAATATTAACCGGCATCATCGTAATGGAATTAGATTTTACACTGCGGTACAGTTCCTCAATTCTTGTAAACATTGTATCGTTTGTAGCCCGGAGTGCATCAATACATTCTTTCAGCTTCACCGTATCCGGCTCCGGCTGGCTGTAAATCTGGTCAATTCTTTTATAAATAACCTTGTTGGCAAGAAGCTGATTTTTCATGCTGTGAACGAACATGGAAACTCCTACCCTCACTGTATCGAATTTCCGTTCCATCACAACATCCGTCATGGCAACTTCATAATCACCTTTTGTATATTTAAATAGACTGTAAAAGCCAAGCACAGCACAAATGATATTTACAATCACAAGCATAATATAACTTGCCAGAGACGGATTAATCTGAAGATATCCGATTCCCCTATTCCATGCGATCGAATACCCGTAAAAGAGATAAACCTGCCCCGGATCCTGATGATAGTAAATAAGATAAATTGCCGAAATCGACACCAAAAAGATTACTGTCTGCTGAAATTGCCTCTTCAAAAACAGGATTGAAATGGAAAAATACTCGATTAATAAAATCACCACAGATACTGTCAGATATAGATTGATCCAGATCATATTTCCTTTTGCTATAATCTCCTGCATACTTTCCCTGTTATGAACAATCATTCTGTAAACTGATGGAAAGTAAAGAATCAGCGACATGATCGGTATGACCCTTGATAATTTAACCCATGTTTTCCGCTTTCTAAGTCCCGGAAGCATTGAATAATTCATTGCAATCCTCAGCAAAAAAAACGGAAACAGAGACCTGCCTATGGCAATCAGATATCCCAACTGACCTAATGTGATCAGGAAATACTGCATCTTCCGATATATGTTTCTTGAAAAATACAGAAATGTTAATACTTCCTGTGAAATGCCACCTTTTTTTGCAATAAAAAGCATAACACCACATAATTCCAACATAAGACTTGTACAAAGTCCCAGCCATAAGATGGAATCTTTATTTTTTCTGTAAATGATCAAGAATACCGATGCAATAACTAAGCTGAATGCCAAAATAAATAACATGTTTTTGTCTCCTGTTTCCGTTTTCTTAAATCTTTTAACAAAAAAATATTCAGTTATATTTTAACACTATTTTTTGTTTTCTTCTACCTCTCTATGAGATTTCCTCCAACAAATACATCTGCGATGTCATTCTCCGCATCTAAAAGAACGATATCTGCATCTTTTCCATCTGCAATCGATCCTTTTTTATCATATACTTTGATAAGTCTGGCTGGATTCTCTGAAAGAAGCGGTAAAATCTCTTCCAGACGTTTTCCTGTAAATGCAAGAAGATTTTTCAAAGCAACATTTTGTGTTAAGGTACTTCCGGCTCTTACTCCGTTTTCCAGCTTTGCATCACCATCTTCAACAATAACATCGTTTACTCCAAGTTTATATCTTCCATCCGGTAGACCTGCAGCCATAATTGAATCTGTGATTGCAACTACTTTGTCAAGTCCTTTCACTTTCAAAAGAAGACGTACTGTACCAGGGTGAAGATGTCTTCCATCACAGATCGCCTCACAGTAAATATCAGATTCTAATGCAGCTCCCATAATTGCAGGAAAATGCTGATGTAAAAGTTTCATCGCATTAAATGTATGTGTACAGCATTCTGCACCGTTGTTGATTGCTTTCCAGCTTGTGTCATAATCTGCTCCGGAATGTCCGATTGCAACAGTAATACCAAGCTCTTTCATTGCCGGAATGTCATCAATAAGTCCTTCTACTTCCGGAGAAATCGTAATATAACGGATGTTTCCTTCTGCTCTGTCCTGATATTCTTTCAGAAGTGGCATATTGGCTTTCTGAAGAAGATGCTCCGGCATAGCCCCCTTGTACTCTGAAGACAAAAATGGTCCTTCCAGATGAATACCAAGTAAATTTGCTCCTTTATGCTCCATCTTCTGATGTTTCTTATATTCATCAATACACCATTCTGTCTGTTCTTTTGTATCAGTCAAAACAGAACATAACCATGAAGTCGTTCCATTTCCGGCTGCAAAACGGCAGATTTTCTCATAATCTTCTGCTGTTGCCGCATTAACATCTACACCTACTGCACCATGTGTATGTACATCAATAAATCCAGGCACTACTTTCTTTCCTGCTGCATTATACACTTCTGCCCCATCTTCAATTGGTGCATCCGGTGGTAAAATAATAAGTTTACCATCTTCAATTTTAATTGTTTTCTTTAAAAAACGATGTTCAATATAAACTTCTCCATTTACGATATATCTGCTCATGATTTTTTCTCCTCTTCTTATACAATAAACTGCCACACAAAATTATGTGCGGCAGCCTTTTTATTCTTTTTTATTCCGGAAGGTTAGCAACAAACTCTGTAAATTTAATATTGATGTCCGGATGATCCTGCAATAAGCTTACTGGGAAATGTGCTGTTTTTTCGCCATAAGCTGCATGTCTTACAACACTTCTGTGCCAGTCTCTGAAACATCCTAATCTGATTTTTCTTGCATGAGCGATTTCATTAATGCCGATTGTGATACAGTAATGTGGCATATCATCTAATGCACCATTTAAATCACCAATTGAATTCACAGCTCTTGTTTCTTTTGAGATTTCAAGAACTCTTGTATGCTGAGCCAGGAACTCATCCGGTGTCATTGTATCAGAAGCCTCATTGAATGCAACATGACCATTAATTCCGATTCCCCCGAAGCAAATATCTACTCCACCAAGTTTTTCGATCATATCCTGAATATGTGTCAGGTTTTTAGGATCCGGGAAAATTCTCTGTTCTTCCGGCATTACGAGTTCTGGTTTAATTTTGGTGTAAACCGTTCTGTCCATAAATCCACGGAAGCTCAATTTATCCTCTTTGTCAATCCATTCTTTATCATCTGTCAGGTATTCATCCATATTAATAAACCATACATTTTTCAGGCTGATATTCTGCTCATTTACCATATCTACAAAATACGGATACTGTCCTATAGGACCTACAGGGCAGATAAATACTGTATTCTCACCAAGAGCATTTTTACGTTTGATTTCTTCTACCATTTCATCTGCCATTGATTTAAATACAGCAGCATTATCTTCCATAACGATCAACGGAATTTTTGGTGCTTTTAACAGTTCTTCTTTGTTATAATAATAATATTCATGTTTCATTTTCTCTTCCAACCTTTCCTGTCTGCATCAGCGTTACAATAAGGCTGCCACACCGATTCCAGAACTCCTGGTCTAGCGTAACAGCCTTGTTATTTCATTTACTTTTCAAATGCTGTGTGCATTTTCTTTTAGTACTCTCCAGCTTCTTTCATAACATCTAATAATACGTAATCAGATACTGGTGGGTCAACTTCAACAGCACCTGCCTCGATGAAGTTCTCCTTCTGTAACTCATAGTATCCTTCTACTGTACCATCTGCTGCACCTTCAGATACCTCTTTACCTGTTAACCATTCTGCATCACCACGCTGATCATATACTGTATCCTGATCGCCTGCAATCTGTTTTGCGATTAAAGCAGCTGTATCTTCCTGATGATCTGCTGCCGCATAATCCATTGCTTTGAATAATGCTCTTGTGAAACGTACTAAGACATCTCTGTTCTCTTCTGCATATTTTGGCATGCAGATCCAGCTTGCAAGAGAAACAGTTTTGTCAGAGAATGTCATGTTGTCTGCTAATTTTGTAGCATTTGCATCTTCTTCTAAGATCTTTAAGCTGTTTGGTGACCATGTTGCAGCTGCATCAACTTTACCGGATAACATAGCGGATACGATTCCGGATGCATCCATATCAATTGCTTCGATATCATCCATTGTCAATCCAACACTTGTAAGTGAGTTTACAAGGATATCTTCACTGGATGTTCCTGAAGAGTAAGCAACCTGTTTTCCTTTTAAGTCTTCGATAGATGTAATACCTTCGCCTCCGATCAATGCATCACCATTGGAGATATGGGATAATGCAAAGATTGTTGCCTGTCCGTTGATGCAAAGTTTATGAGCACCCTGTCCGATATATCCGACATCAATACTTCCTGACTCCATAGCGGAAATGATTGTCGGACCATCCTGGAACTCTACAAGATTTACTGTGATTCCTTCTTCTTCTAAGTAACCCTGAGCGATTGCGTTCTCAACTGACCATAAGCTTCCATAGTTTGGCATGTAAGCTACATTTAATGTAACTGGCTCTACAGCTTCCTTCTCCTCTGTAGCCGGTGTCTCTTCTTTTGCTTCTTCTGTAGCCGGTGTCTCTTCTTTTGCTGTGTTGTCAGCAGGTGCATCTGTCTTGCTGCCGCATCCTGCAAGCATTCCTGCTGTCATAGCACCTACCATTAATAAGCTCAATATTCTCTTTTTCATGTTGTTTTTCCTCCTTAAATTGGATATTTGGAATTTCCCCCAATTCCCTTAGTTATCATTATAATCCGGTTTCCCGGTTACAACCTTTTTATTATTTTCTTACTTCCAGATATTCCTGATATACCTGACTCCAGATTTCATTTTTAAGTTCCATGAATTCCTTTGTCATCTTTGTCTCCTGGGTACGTGGATATGGGATATTAATCTTTACAATATCTCTGATACGTCCCGGACGGGCACTCATGATAATAACTGTCTGTGCAAGGATGATAGCTTCCTCAACATCATGTGTGATGAAGAAACATGTCTTCTTCTCTCTCTGCCATGTCTCTAACAGCTCTGTCTGTAACTGGGTACGTGTCTGTGCATCAAGAGCTCCGAATGGTTCATCCATAAGTAATACTTCAGGTTCTGCTGCATATGCTCTTGCAATAGCAACACGCTGTTTCATACCACCGGATAATTCTTTTGGATAATGTTCTGCGAATTTTTCAAGCTGAACCATCTCCAAATATTTCATTGCCTCTTCTTCTGCCTGTTTTCCTTTGATGCCACGCATCTCTAATGCAAACATAACATTTTTCTTAACGGTAAGCCATGGGAATAATGCATACTGCTGGAATACAACGCCACGGTCTGTACCGGTTCCTTTTACTTCTTTTCCGTCACAGTACACTGCTCCGCTTGTCGGCTCTAATAATCCTGCGATAATATTCAATAAAGTGGATTTTCCACATCCGGATGGTCCTACGACACAGATGAACTCATTATCATGAATATCAAGTGTCACTCCGTTTAATGCAACCATCTCACCATTTCTTGTATTATATATCTTCTTTACGTTATCAACTTTTACACGAACCGGTCTGCTGTCATCGCGATTTGTTAAATCTCTCTCTTCTCCTGCCATGATGTCAGTCTCCTTTCAAGATATTTGATCAGTTTCTCCATTGAGATACCTAAGATACCAATGATAATAATGTATAAAAGCATTGGTGCAGATTCAAAGCTGTTGTTCAGAGATCTGATTCTCATTCCCAAACCGGCTGTTGCTCCAGTAGATTCTGCAGCGATCAGTGTTGTAAGTGCTACAGAAGCTCCAAGTCTTACTGCTGTCAGGATAAATGGTAATGTTGCAGGAGCAATAACTCTGATGAAGATATCTTTATCTGTTGCTCCAAGAACTCTTGCTGCTTTGATCAGTGTCTCATCTACATTGATAACACCCTGATAGATTGTAATGCACATTGTCAAGAAACATGCAATCGTGATAACGATGATCTGTGGTTTTCTTCCAACACCTGCTGCAATTACAATAAGTGGTACATAAGCAAGTGGTGGGATGTTACGGATGAACTGGATCCATGGTTCAATAATATAACGAACCGGTTTATACCATGCCATAAGGATTGCAACCGGAAGTGCGATTACAAAACCAAGCACATAACCTGCTACAACTGAAATCAAACTGGATAAAATATCCGTACCCAGAACACCTCTGTCAATCATTGTTTTAATGCTCTGACAAACTACCACAACATTCTGGAACGCTCTGCTTGTTGATGGAATAATTGATAAGATATACCAGAACAGCATAGCCACTGCAAATGAGATCAGTAACCAGACTCTCTTTGGTATTTTATCTGCCAGAGATTTGTTTTTGTTATTCATAATACCGTCTCCTTCCCTTTCGGAACTTCTTTCTTGATTCAAAGTATAGACCTCTATTTTGTTTTTGATAAGGATGAACTTTTTTCATCCTTTTTCAAAAAGAAAAGCGCCTGGCAGAACACCTGCCAGACGCCTTTGTCTGAAAAGACGGTAACATAAATCGTTATGTTTTGTCAACCCGGTTCTAATCTGTTGCAAACGTTTGTCTAAACCTATTCTCTTTACGCAGATTCGTGTGTTATAATAGAAAAACAAGTATTTTCAAAAAACAATATCAATTTGTAAAAGGGGGCTTTTATTATGCTGATCACATTACATTCAAACGGTTACGAGGTTGCTGTCAATACGATGGGAGCCGAATTGAAATCTTTCAAAGATCCTTCCGGAAAAGAATATGTCTGGAATTCCGATCCTGCTTTCTGGATGCGTTCTTCACCACTTCTCTTCCCAACGATTGGAAATTTAAGAAATGGTGAGACTACCATGAAAGGACAGGTTTATCCTCTTGTAAAGCATGGCTTCTGTAAAGATACTGAATTCGAGGTGAAGGATTTATCCGATGATTCGGTCACTTTCTTGTTACACGCAAATGAAGAAACTTTAAAAAGTTATCCTTATCAGTTCGAATTGTCTCTCACCTATCATTTATCCGACAATGAGTTATCTATGGAATACCGTGTTGTAAACCATGACACAGAAGAAATGTTTTATCATATCGGCGCACATCCTGGATTTATGCTTCCGGTATCTTCCGGTGAAACACTTGCCGACTGTGAACTCGTCTTTGAAAAAGCAGAAGATTTCGTATCTTATGAATATGATCTTGAAAATATGGAATTCAACACAGAGAAAAAGGTTGTACAAAAAGCAGAGGGCAACACATTACCACTTACTGCTACAATGTTTGACAGTGATGCTGTTTTCTTTGAACACACCAATTCCCATCGTGTTTCCTTCCTTAACACTCATACTGGAAAAGGTGTAACAATGGACTATCCTGATTTTGAATCTATCGCTTTCTGGACTCCTGCTGGCGGCAATGCTCCATTCCTTTGTCTGGAACCATGGAATGGTTCTGCGATTTTCCATCAGGACAGTGATATTTTCTCAGAAAAACGTGGTATTCTCTCATTAATGCCTGAAGCTGAAAAAACTTACCATTTAAAAATCACTTTAGAGGCTTAGCCACCTGAATCCATTACATAAAAAAGCAGAGCCGGACAGACATATGCGCATGTCGATCCGACTCTGTTTTTCTTTGAACATCTCTTTTATAATACCTTTAAATTCCACATAATCTCAAGTGTATCATCCTGCACATGAAATTTTTCAAAATACGCTTCTTCCTTCGGAATCCATTTTTCCTGAAACTCTTTTGCTTTTTCTTCCCCATTACGCTTTCTGATATTTGCAAGCTGCACATCCGATGCGATATTCATAAAAATCTTCAGCTGATATGGCTTTCCAAAATACGGATGTAAGCTATAAGAGCCCTCGATAATATTAATCCTTTTATAAGGAATCTCATAAGCATCTAATAGTCTCCACACTTTGCAGGAAAAGGGCTGATAACACACAGATTCCTTCTTTTGAACCGGTATGAGCACAGTTTCATAAAATCTTTCATAGTCTACATTCCCACCGGTTTCTTTCATTCTGTCCGGTGTACGCTGCTCCATTCGTAAAAAGAAATCATCCATATGAAACAGGTTACAGTCAAACTGCCCCTTTAAATATTCTCCCAGAGTTGTCTTACCACTTCCACATCGCCCATCAATCGCCACAAGAATTGGTCTGTCTGTATTGTCTTCCTGTTTAATAATTTCATTAATCGCATCCACTGCCGGTTTGAATCGTTCTCTGCATTGTGTCTTCAGTTCCATGTATTTCTCCGATCTTTCCCTGTATTTTCTGTCTTCTATCAGAAAAACAGATCATTATTTTCCTTCATAAGCAGGCTTTACAACTCCTGCTGCATATAAACGATTTACAAGGACAGGTATTAAGATAAGCTGTATCACAATTCCAGGGATTGCATTCACAAATCCACCCATAAAGAATAATTTCCATGTAAATCCTCTTCCCATTAATGCATATACAATTGCTGATACAAGTCCCCATACCAGTCTTCCTGCGAGCATGGAAATGATCAAAGAGATATATAGTGATCTCATATCCTTTTTCATCTTACCGGAAAGAATTCCGCTGACTAATCCATAGGTTGCAAGTTCAAATGCCATGCATATAGCATTCGGGAGCATGACAGGCATTCCAAATGTCACACTTCTAAGTAATGGTGTAATAAATCCAACGATCAGGCCATACGGTCCTCCAAGAATATATCCACACAGTAATACCGGAATGTGCATCGGGCAAAGCATCTTTCCGACTGCCGGGATCTGCATGGTAATAAATGGAAGAATCAGTCCAATTGCAAGAAATAATGCTGCCAAAACTGTTTTTCGTACTGTCATCTGTTTTTTCATCTTGTCCTCCTCAACATTTCAAATCTCATTTGCATTTATTGTACCACACTTACCATTTTTTTCGCCATTTATTTTAACAAACGTTTGTGTAAAGTTTTACGCAAATTTTTATTTATTTGTGTTAAACTATACGCAAAGATGAAAATTACCTGTACGAGGGGGTATTTCAATGACATTAAAGGATATTGCAAAAGAGGCCGGTGTTTCCATCTCTACTGTCTCCCGTATTATCAACGGGAATTCCTCAAACGCCGCCAGTAAAGAAATGCAGGATAAAATCTGGAGTATTGCACGAGCCGGCGGATATGTGCCTAACACTTCTGCCCAGGCATTAAAGCAAAAAAACAGGGAAAATGTACCTCATCATTCCATTGCCTGTGTCTATGCAAGAGCACAGGATGCACAAAATGATGCTTTTTTCTCAACCCTGACAAGAAGTATTGAACAGGAGGCATTAAAAGAGGGGTATATCGTAAAGTATTCTTTTTCTACTTTTGACATTCATAACCCGGCCACGCAAAATCAGATTATAAATAACGAAGTTGACGGTGCTGCCATTCTTGGCCGTTGTGACAAAGAGACTCTCAAATTTATGAAAAAGCATTTCCATAAGATTATTTACGTTGGTTTAAATCCGTTAGATGCCGAGTATGATCAGGTCATCTGTGACGGAAATGCCGTCGCATCTGATGCCGTGAGCCATCTGATCGCACAGGGGCACACGCAGATCGGATATATCGGAGAGACTAAAAATGAAATCCGATATGAAGCTTATTGTAATACTTTGAAGAAAAATCATATTAATTTTAACAAAAATATCGTAACTAATGTTTCCGGCTCTTCCGAAGCCGGTTATCAGGGAGCCAAACGCATTCTGGAACGTTCTTCGGACGTAACTGCTTTTTTCTGCATGAATGACATCACAGCGATCGGTGCGATCCGTGCGATCCACGAATGTGGTTATCGCATCCCTGACGATATCTCTGTCATCAGTATGGATGATATTGAAATTGCACAATATGTATCGCCAATGCTTACAACTATGCATATTCCGATCGAAGAAATGGGCAAGATGACTGCCAAGATCCTGATTGACCGCATAAGAAATGGTCACACGCTCCCTCTGAAAATGTCCCTGCCATATTACATGGCAAAACGAGAAAGCTGCAGATAATAAAGTAAATTTCCTGTTATATTAAACTACCGGATGCACACATAAACCTATCTGCATCCGGTAGTTTCATTTTTATAATGAAATTTTTATCTTCTGATTAATCCAGCTTGATTCCTGCAAGAAGTGAACCGAGGCTTGAGCCAAAGCTCTCCTTTGATGTATACTGCTCGAGATCTTCTGCCGGTTCTGTGTCAACCATCTCCTCTTCCAGTGCTTTCATGGAAAGACTGATCTTGTTGTCATTGGTATTCAACACCTTTGCTTTGACTTTCTGTCCTTCTTTTAACACTTCTGACGGCTTTTTGATACGTCTTTCGCAGATCTGTGAGATGTGCACCAGTCCGCTTAACCCATTGCCAAGATTGATAAATGCACCGTATGGCATTAAGGACTCCACCGTTCCCTCCATTACAGTTCCCGGCACGATCATGGAAATCTTGTGGTTACGTTCCTCGATCGCTGCCTCTTTTGCCACCTGCTTTGCAGATAATACCAGTTTTTCCTTCTCCGGATCAACGGTAATGACTTTTGCTTCTACTTCTTTTCCGATCCATTCCTCTGTATTCTCGACATAATCAAGTGCCAGCTGGGATGCAGGGATAAATGCACGGATGCCTTCTAAAAATGTAACCACACCGCTTGGAACACTCTCTTTGATGCGGACTTTTACAACCGTTCCATCTTCCATCATCTGCTGCAGTTTCTCCCATGCAAGAACATCGTTTGCCTCTTTTCTGGACAGCAGAATATTGCCCTGTCCGTCATCTGTCTTTACCACAGTTGCCTCGATTTCATCCCCGGCATGGATCTGCTCTGACACTGCAAAATCCGGATCATTGCTGAAATCCTCTACCTTAATAATTCCCTGTGCATAATATTTTAAATCCAGAGTGATCTCTTCCTCACTCACTGCAATGACAGTTCCTGTGATAATGTCGCCCTCTCTGATCTGGCGGAAAGATGCCTCTAACTCGTCTTTGAAATCGTCCATTGTTTCCATTATGAATTACCTCCATTGTTCTTTTTCCTTTGAAATCCACATGTAACGCATCATGGACTTCCCAGCAAAAACAAGTATAGCACATTTATTTCCGTCATGACAACTATCGCAGGATTAGACAATTGCGAAACTCATAAAATCTAAATCGAATTGTGAAAAATTGACAAAAAACATGAAAGACACTGGGGAACCGCCGGTACTTAGAAGGCGGATACAACTGTAAGTTGTGTCTGGCTTCTTAGTACCGCTGCGAGTGACACGTAGCGAGAGCGTGTCTTGAATGTTTTTGTTAATTTTGAACAATTGAAAGAAGCTGATGAAGGGTTTCGCAATTGTCTATTTCCATAGGATGACCACTTTAAAGAGATCGCCATCCACAGCGATATGCAGACTTCCCTTCTGCGCTTCGGTAAAACTCCTTGCAATTGCAAGGCCAAGACCGGAGCCCTCCGTGTTGCGCGAGGCATCACCGCGCACAAAACGCTCCGTCAGCTCATCCCCGCTTGTGTGCAGCTCCACGGCGGACATATTGCGCATGGTGACGGTTACGTCTGTCTCGGACTTTTCTACATCAATGTAAACACGGCTGTTTGGCATTGCATATTTCTGCACATTGACAAATAAATTTTCAAAAATACGATAGGTTTTCTGATTATCCAGTTTCAGAATGATCTTTTCTTCCGGGACATTCCATCGTAACTGCAGCCCCATCTGTTCAAATTTATCTGCGTGCTCCACACTGACCTGTTTCATCAGATTGACCACATCGACATCCATCAGATTTAAGGTAATATTATTGGTCGTTGCCTTGCTCACCTCAAAAAGATCTTCGATCAGCACTTTCAGCCGCAGCGATTTTTTCTCCAGTGTCTCAATATAAGATTTGCGTTCCTCTTCTGTGATATCTTCTTTTTTCAGTAATTCTACATACGTAGTAATTGCAGTAAGCGGCGTTTTCAGATCATGGGATACGTTTGTGATCAGCTCTGTTTTCATGCGCTGGCTTTTCACTTCCTCATTCACCGCTTTTTTAAATCCGGTGCGGATCTGTGTGAGCTGCTCCTTAAACGGTTCAAACACCCCGATATCCTCGGTGATCACCGTATCAAGATCTCCCTCTGCGATACGCTGCACGCCTCTCATTAAGACATTGTAATCTTTTTTGATTCTGTCGTAATACTTTTTCATCAGATAAAAAAGCACAAGCGAGTAAATGACAAGACCAACGATTCCAAACATCCACATACACATCAACACTGCTAAAACAAGAAAATTGATCCCCACAATTTTTAGGATTGTTTTGGTAGTCTTATCACTGAAATCAATGTGGTTGACTTCGTCTGTAAACTGATTCCATTTTTTTCGGATCCATGGAAAAATCTGATAAATAAAACTGTATTGCCGGATGTATTCTTTCAATCCAACAGAAAATACCGGATAAATGCAGACGACAGACACAAATGCAACTGCAAAAACAATCCAGAGGATTCCGCCTGTTTTTAGAACGCTCCACACATTCACATTTGCGTAACCTGATTTGCCTGTATATGGGAAATCGCAGACAGTGTCAATATAAATATCACACATTGCAAACGACATCATAAGTCCGAAGATCCCCGCTTCCATATAATGCCATTTTGGAAGATAATCCGGCATTTTTTCATTTTTCCATACTCTTCTGCTGCACATAAAGCATGCAAATGCCGCAATTACCAGAAGTGTAATAAAATACGCTGCATCTCCCCCGCCGGATGCAACCAGATAATAATCACTGGTGTAATAATCTTCATAGGCAAGGTTCGTACTGTCTTTTGGAATACCGTATACTACCTGAAAATTTTTCACCGGGACAAAGGTCGTATCATTGTCCACCGCATATGTGCGTATTTCATTGTATCGGTCTGCCTGTAAAAGACTTTTGATGAGTGTATCCGCAGAAACTGTTCCATCCTTTTTGACATCGACGGACAAGTTTCCATCTTCGTCAAAGTCCAGGACAAAAACGCTCTCATAAGAGTTCCACTGTTCTTTATCATCGTCAATTCTGAAATCCGGTTCCAAAACTTCATACAACGGCGCATTCGTATTCACTTCTTTTTTCGCTCCATCCGTCGCATAATAATCCGTCTCAGACCGGACGCCCTCAAAGGAACTGCTCCACTCTGAAATATAATCGTAATCATCATAACCGCTTCCCTCTCCGACAAAAGGCTCCGTACGGTTTTCTGACGGCTCGTTCTTAATCTCGGTATACAGGACATAAGCCCCCTGATAAAGTGTATCAATATACTCCGTATTTACATTTTCACTGGAGGAAAACAATTGTGCTGACTTCTGTTCTGCATTCCTTATCATCAACGGAAAAAGGCTTACATTCACACCAACTGCAAGTAATAATCCAATGATAATAATTCCTATCCTAACGTTACGGCTGTTTTTCAATTTTGTATCCAACGCCCCACACCACCTTTAAATATTTTGGTTCTCTCGGGTTGATCTCGATCTTATCCCGAATGTTTCTCACGTGCACCATAATGGTGTCCGTGTTAATTGCTTTTTCGTTCCAGACACGCTCGTAGATTTCTTCTGTGGAAAAAACCCTGCCCGGATTTCTCATCAGAAGTGCCAGAATTTTAAATTCTATCGGAGTCAGTTTCACCGGATTTCCATCCACGGAAAACTCGATGGTATCCTCATTTAATTCAAGTCCGCCTATGACGTAGTTTCTTCCCTCTTCCTCTTTTTTCTGCGCCATTCCCATAAAACGGGTATAGCGGCGCAGCTGGGAATTTACCCTTGCCATGAGTTCTAACGGCGTAAACGGTTTTGTCACATAATCGTCCGCACCAATATTTAAGCCGATCACTTTGTCTGTCTCCTCTGATTTTGCAGAAAGCATGATGACCGGAAACTCATGATGTTCTCTCAATTTGATCGTCATGGTCACACCATCCATCCGCGGCATCATAATGTCCACGATCGCAAGATGAATGGTTTCCCGCTCGATCACTTCCAGTCCCTCGACACCATCGGCTGCCTTATATACATGGTATCCCTGGCTTTTTAAGAAAATCTCAATCCCATCACGAATCTCTTTGTCATCCTCCACGACTAAAATATTGTACTCATTGTTGTTCAACTGTTCCATCTGACTTCTGACTCCTTATCTGATATACCTTACTGTAATATATCTATCTAAAAAACCATTATATAAAAAACGAAAGAATTTCTAAAGAATTATTTGTGGAACAACAAAAAATCCCGGCAAAATCAAGTTTCCTTGAAATTACCGGGATTCCTACCCTAAGCTGATAACGGGAATCGAACCCGTGACCTCCGCCTTACCAAGGCGACGCTCTACCGACTGAGCCATATCAGCACTCTTCAACTGCTTACGCAATCGACAAGTGGTATTCTAACAAATCATACTCCATTTGTCAACCAGATAATTTATGATTTTTTTCATAAAAGATTTATCAGACTGAATATCACAAAATCGGATTTTCTTTTTCTGTAAAAAAGTGTCTGCGACACTCTCAACTCCCCTAACCCCTCATTCATGAGGGGAAGGGGTTTTCTTATCTCCTTCTTTATTGTAAAATTCTATTATGAATATATTACAATCCATCTTTACCGATTATTATGAACACATCATTTACGAACTCCATCCTCGTCCTGCTGTCATTGAAAATGTCAACAAGATGATTCATTGTGGTGATCCTTCTCACGGTGGTGCCATGTATGGCTGTCCTCACTGTGGAAATCTTAAATTTGTTCCCTTTCGCTGTAAAAGTCGTTTTTGCCCTTCCTGCGGAAACAAATACAACCAGCTTCGTTCTTTTCATATGTCCTGTAAGCTTGTTTCTTGCGTTCATCGCCATTGTGTTTTCACTATCCCAGCGGAACTTCGCGTTTATTTTCTCGAAGACAGAACTCTCTTAGATTGTTTATTTCATTCTGTTCGTGATGTTGTCTTACGCATGTTTTCCAAAATGAATAAAACCGAAAACTTTACTCCTGGGCTTATCTGTGTTCTTCACACTTTTGGGCGTGATTTAAAATGGAATCCTCATATCCACGCTCTCATCTCAGAGGGTGGGGCTGGTAACATCACTCCTTGGCGTCCTGTCAAACACTTTGATTACAATTTCCTTCGTAATGCTTTTCGCAAAGTACTGCTTGAACGACTTACCTCCCGCATTGGTCCGGCTTTTCGCAAAGTCAAAAATGAAATGTACACGAAACACGCTGACGGCTTTTATGTCCGTGCAAAACCAAATCTTTGCACTCCTGATATCACCATTAAATACATCAGCCGATACCTCGGCAGACCTGTTATTGCCACATCGCGTATTGATACTTATGACGGTGAAAACGTAACCTTTCATTACACCAGACACGAAGACAATAAAACTGTTACTGAAACCATTCCTGCTTTGAACTTCATTCAAAAACTCATTGTCCATATCCCCGAAAAACATTTCAAAATGCTTCGCTACTATGGGATATATGCAAAACATCATAAGCAGGAAAAGAAGCTCCGTAAATGTATTTCTGCCGAAAAACAACGTTTCCTACGTTCTATTCAGGACTGGCGGCAATCCATTCTGCTCTCTTTCGGATACGACCCTCTCTGTTGTTCCGAGTGTGGTACTTCTATGTTGGTTTTAGAAGTTTACCACAAAAAAACTGCACTATTTGAACAATATCGAAAGGTTATGAAATATGGATAAATCCATGTTCATAATAATTCTTTCTCCATAGTCAGATAGTGCAGCTAACCTAAACCAAAACAAAAAACTTCATAAACAACGTCATGGCGAAGCCCCCTTCGCTCTTTTGCTATGTCATTTTTTATTTCCAGCCTATTATACACTATTTCTGACGATTTGAGAAATTTCCTATAAAGTAAAAAAATGCCCCGGCAATCACTGTCAGGACATTTTCCATATTGACTTTCTTATATTTTATTGCCTACTCCACCTGCACCTGACACATTCTCATTGTAGCCAATGCTGCTTCATGGCTTTCCGGTGTGACACCTGCGCAGCAGGAAGCAATGACTTTGACCGGGATCTCCGGCACATATGCCTTAATTAAAATTGCATTGGAGACAACACAGATGTCGGTGCAAAGTCCGACCAATGTAACGGTGATATCTTCTTTCTCTGCGATTTTTGTAATCTCTTCTGCGAGAATTTTTGAACCGAATGTTGGCTTGTCGATCACTACTGCGTCTTTTAATGCAGTTTTCACTTTCTCATTGATCTGCCAGCCGTCTGTTTCCTTCACGCAGTGCACAACCGGAAGATTTTTTCCTTCCTGAGTCTCTAAATAATTTTCCGGGTGTGTATCCCTTGTTGCAAAAATGTCTTTGGTGTCATACTTTGCAATCTCTGCGATTACGTTATCCACGATAGCCACTGCCTCTTTTGTTCCGAGTGAGCCATCGATAAAATCATTCTGCATATCTACCACTACTAATAAATTTCTCATTATGTAAACCTCCAATTTTCTTTTTTAATTATAAAATATCCAAAATATTTTTTACTCCATGACACTAATTGTATCAAATATCCTTTTTCTTATAATTGCACTTCTTCCTAGTCTTTCAGTGAAAAATACAGCTTCCTGTACCCAAGCTGCTGGCACAGTTTTGTCAGATACGGCTGGTCAATCCTTGCCTGCTCCAAAACATCCTTCTGTGCAAACACTTCCTCTTTTGTGCCATCTGCGAGCACTTTTCCGTGCGCCATAACGATCACACGCTCGAAACTCTCTGCCACAAAATCCATATCATGTAAAATCGCAATAACCGTTTTTCCCTGACTGCTCAGATCCCAGATCATTTTCTGAATGATCTTTCTGCCCTTCCAGTCCTGTGCGATCGTCGGTTCATCCAGAATGAGCACTTTTGTATCCATCGCAAGAACGGAAGCGATCGCAACCAGTTTCCGCTCTGACAATTCCAGATCATAAGGATTTTCGTCTGCAAGCTGTTCCAGCCCGACCAGCTTTAATGCTGCAACAGCTTTTTCCTTTGCCTGCTCTTTTGTCATTCCGATATTCTGCGGTCCGAACATGACTTCATCGATCACATGATATTTGAAAATCTGGTCGTCCGGATTCTGGAATACGTAACCGATCTCCCCTGCCAACATTGCAACGGTCTTTTCTGCCATGTCGCTACCACCGTAGTAGATGCTGCCGCCCACCGGCTTTAACAGCCCTTTTAACAGCTTTACAAGAGTCGTTTTTCCTGCGCCGTTCTGACCAATGATCGCAGTTGGTCTGTGGTCAATTGTAAGGTTTATGTCCTGCAGAACCGGAACATTTTCGAGATATTGAAATTCCAGATGTTCGATGTCAAAAACATTTTTCTTACAACTTATAGTCAGTTTCATGCTTTCATCTGTAGTTACAGAATCTTCCATCTGCCCATTCTTATTTTTCATATCTTTATTATTGTCTAATAATATTTTTTCCGGGCAGAATGCTTCCTCCCCCGGAAACAAATCTTTTAACGCCAACGCATCCTTAAGCGAAGCCGGATAACATCCATTCTCTTTCTTCACGCCAAAAGCCTGACAGATTCTTGTATAGGCAGGTGGATTCACCCCATAGCTCTGCAGATCTGCTCTGGAAAAAATCTGTTCCGGCGTATCGAATGCGATCTGCTTTCCCTGATGCAGCAGCAAAATCTTATCACAGTATTCTGCCAGCTTTTCCAGCTTCTGCTCCACCATAATGATGGTGATCCCTGATTTTGCGAGCTTATCGACCGCCGCAAAAACTTCCTCGCTTCCCGCCGGATCAAGCTGTGAGGTAGGCTCGTCTAACACGATCACTTCCGGTTTCATCGCAAGGATACCTGCCAGCGCCACCCTCTGCATCTGACCACCGGACAGATCAAACGGATTTCTGTCCCTGTAAGCTGCAATATCCAGCAGTTCCATCACTTCATCCACACGGCTTATCATCTCTTCTTTTGGCACGCCGAAGTTCTGCAGTCCAAATGCAATTTCCTCAAAAACAGTTTCTTTTGCACCGGAGAGCTGATTGAACGGATTCTGGAATACCAGACCTACTTTCTGACACAGCTTTGAAACAGTCGTTTTTGCCACCTCAGTGTCCTCGATCAGAACTTTTCCTCCATAAGCCCCTTTGAAAAATCCCGGAACAAGACCGTTGAAAGCCTGACAGAGCGTACTTTTTCCGGCTCCGTTCTCCCCGATGACCCCAACAAAAGAACCTTTTTCTATTTCAAAATCCAGCCCATCCAACGCAAGCTTTGTTGTATTTGGATAGCGGTATTTTAAATTTTCAACCTTTATATATGCCATAATTCTTCCTTTTTCCATATATCATTTTTTCCAGCTTTAACAATACACATTTTCAGTTTTGCAGCATGACGATTTACAGCACAATCCTCACCACGATAGCCCCTGCAATCACCACAGCCATCACCAGACATAACACGCGGTCGGAAGTTTTCATTTTTCCTTCCCTGAGATAGGTCTTTTTCTGCCCAGCCTCAAAGCCCCGGATTTCCAGTGCGATCGCACGCTCTCTTGTGTTGATGAGCGAGCTCATGACAACCGGCGAAATTAACGGAAGAAAAGATTTTGCCCTGGTGATCAGATTTCCCTCCGTCTCAAGCCCACGGCTCCGCTGTGCATCCATGATCGTGTTCATCGTGCCGCTCATCTGCGGTACGATCTGAAAAACAGAACTGATGACATATCCGATCTTCGGTGAAAATCCGGCCTGCTCCAGATTCTCTACCAGCTCTGCCGGTTTTGTTGTGAGTACAAACACCGCAAATGCCAGCAGCATATTTAAGACGTTACAGCTGATGCGAAGCGCATACATCATTCCTTCCCGATAGAACTTTAACGCTCCTAACTGAAACATTAAGTTTGCATTTTCATGATTAAATAAACCATGGATCAAAAATATGGTGATCAGAATTGTAAATGAAAAAGCAATCAGTGGAAAAACCTTTTTCATGATTTTTCCACTGATAAGCATTACAAGACTGATTCCAATGAATATAGCGAATGCCCATAACTTCCCTGCAATCAGCGATGCAGCGACCGCTGTCAGGATATAACACAGTTTTGTAAATGGATGCATTCTGGTCAAATAGGTATCTTTATCCACATAAAGGCTGATACTTTTCATCTAAATCACTCCATCAGAATATGTTTTCACTTCTTAGTCTAAGCTCTCCACACTGTCGTTCACATCATAAAGAGCAGTAAGTTTTTTCGGAAGTCCTTTTAAAATCGCAAACACGATCAATACCGTAATGATCTTATCCGGAACATCCACAACAACTTCATCCAAGAAAGAACCTAATACAACCGGGAGATTTGCTGCCTGTGTTGCTGCGAATACTGCATCGCCCCAGACATTTCCTGTTGTACCACCCCAGAAAATAACGTTTAACGGAGTGGAAATCAATACTGCTGCAAGACCGCCGGCTAAAGAAGTCAGTAACGCACCGTTTACTTTTTCCATTTTGCCGAGACGTGCCATAATACCAACGACAAGACCAATGCCAAGACTTGTGAGGGCATACACTAATGTAATGGAATCACCGGTTGTAAAACCATAAATCAGGTTGTTGGCTGCTCCACAGATTGCACCAATGATCGGTCCGCCGAGTGCGCCACCGATACAGGTTCCGATGGAATCTAACCATAACGGCAGTTTTAATACGGAAGCAAATAATTTTCCGAGGTAATTGATACCGATACATGCCGGGATCAATACCAGACTTGCTGTGTTTAATTTTGTTTTAAAAATGTTCTTCATAACGTTGTCCTCCTCATTTTCCGGAGCACCTGTACAGTGCCTCCAATGCTACATGAATCTCGTTTTTTTCTCCCTGTACGGTTGCATTCACTCCATCCGTATAGTTGTTAATGTTATCTTCAAGGTTATCCTCGTATTCCACCACCGTATTTAAGACAGAGGCTGTCTTCACACCCCGGAGTTTTCCGATCACAAACAGCGCCGCTGTCTCCATATCACAGCCAAGCACTCCTCTGCCGGCCCACAGTGCGTCGATCTCGTCCTCTCTGTCCGTGTAAAAACTGTCATGACTCCGTGCCATTCCGACATGCGCCGGAATCTGCTCCTCCTCTGCTGCCTCTACACAGGCATTCATCAGTTCAAAATCCGGGATTGCCGGATAAATGGAATCTATGTACGTTCTGGAAGTTCCTTCATCTCTCACCGCACCCTGCACTAAGATCAGATCCCCTAATCTGATCTCTTTTTGTAATGCACCGCAGCTTCCGATACGGATCGCATGCGTCACGCCGATACGCGCCAGCTCTTCCACAGCAATTCCGGTCGAAGGACCGCCGATCCCCGTAGAAACTGCAAGCACGCGGATTCCCTTGTAAGTTCCTGCAATGCTTTTATATTCCCTGTTAAATTCTAACTCCTCCACGTCCTCTAACTGTTCTGCGATCCGCTCCACCCTTGCCGGGTCTCCAGGAAGGATCGCATACTGAATGCCGAGGTCATCGCGCAGTTTTAAGTGAGGCATTACTTCCATTCCATCATCCACTCTTTTCTCAGATTTTTCTGCCTTATCACGACAAAATTTCTCATTACCATGGTTTTAAGATTCTTGTTTAAGGTATCACTTTACAACTGTCTTGTCAACTGTAAAGTCATGTATGCACTGACACAGTTACAGATAACTTTCCTTCCGGTTGACAGCCTTTCTCAAATAATTTCCAAGATTTGTCATGCACATGAGCGTGACTGTCAGAAAAAGACCCGGTATGAGAATGATCCACCATGACTTTGTCATCAGTGCTTTGTCTGCATTTGAAAGCATGCTTCCCCACGAAATCTGCTCTAGCGGCAGACCGATTCCCATGAAGCTTAAGGTTGACTCTGCAATGATCGCACTTCTGATATTCATGACAACCATAAACATGATCGATGAAGCAAAATTTGGAGTCAGGTGTTTCCACAAGACATGCCGGAAGCTTCCTCCCATACATCTTGCTGCGATGACATACCCGCTGTTTCGGATCTGTTTTACTTCCGTGCGTACCACTTTGGCGATACTTGGCCAGCTCGTGATCCCGATAATAAACGAAATACTGAAAATGCTGGCTTTTCCTAAGACTGCCTGCAATAAAATGACCAGCAGCAGATTCGGGATGCTTAAGAAAATCTCTGTAAAACGCATGAGCAGTGAATCCACCCACTCCGGCGCACATCCGCTGACTGCACCAAAGACAATTGCAAGTACCGTAGAGAGAAACGTCGCAAGCACTCCGATCAAAAGTGAGATCCGTCCCCCATACCAGATCATGGAAAAAATATCTCTCCCCATCGTATCTGTCCCAAAGAGAAACTCTCCTCCCGGTGCCTCATTGTAATGTGCCAGATCCATATAGCCGGGATCTTTTGTCATGATCAGATGACAGCACAGGCAGCCTGACAGGATGACCGCAAGCAGCAGCGCTGATATCAGCGGTTTTCCCTGATACCATTTTTTATGCCTGCTAACAATCTGATCCTCTGTATTTCTAATTCCCACAATCTGAAAATCTGTATCCATCATCGGTTCCTTTCTGTCACTGACGTATTCTCGGATCGATCCTCTCATTTATCGTCTGGGCGATCATGTTGCAGACAACCACGACAATACCTGTAAGAATACATAAAACCATCAGTAAATTATAATCTTTATATCTGGCACTCTCATAAGCCAATGTTCCAAGCCCCGGATAAGAGAATACCGTCTCAACAATATAGGTTCCTCCTAAAATATGAGGCACCGAGATCGCCATAATGCTCAGATAGCTTGGAATAATGTTACGGAGGCAATGGTGGAAAAGGATCTTATTTTTTGTCAGCCCTTTTGATTTCGCCAGCAGCACATAATCTGCCCGCACTTCCTCCAAAATCGTATTGCGGATCATATAAGCGTAGTACCATAGGTGTCCCATCACTACAACTGTGACCGGCAATATGAGATGCTGTATCCTGTCAGCAGTATCTTTCTCTTTTCCGATCGTGTAGGCGCCGGAACTTGGCAATATATGAAGCTCAACTGCAAAGAAAAGGATCAGTACCAGTGAAAACCAGAACTCCGGTATACAGCTTGTGACCGTTCCGACCTGGCATATGATTTTATCCAGCCATTTTTCTTCGTGCCATGCACACAAAATTCCCAATAACAACGCCAGTGTAAAAATAAGCACAAAGCCAATCCCGCCCAGCAGCATTGTATTTCCGACTCTTCCGGAAATCACTTCCAGCACATCCATTTTGTATTTATAGGAGATGCCGAATTCTCCATGAAATGCATTCGAAAGCCATTTTACATACTGAACAGAAACAGACTCGTTCAGTCCCAGCTTCTCCATCGCCCAGTCATGTTCCTCGGGGCTCATTTTTTCCACTCTTTCCCCATAGTAAGAGACAAGCGGATCTCCCGGCGCCAGTCTGGAAATATAAAATACGATCACTGACAACAAAAAAATACTTGCCAGAAACAGCAATATTTTTTTTATTATATAGATACCAATCTCTTTTTTACTCATGTTCTTTCTCTCTTGCTCTTTGCCGCTCCCTGTGTGGATCCGGAATTGGGATGGACTCGATCAAAGCCTTCGTATATGGGTGCTTCGGATGTCTGAAAATATCTTCCACATTTCCTACTTCCACTAATTTACCATCATGCATCACGCCCACCCGGTCACACAAAAACCGTACCATGGAAAGATCGTGTGCAATAAACAGAAACGAAAACCCGTGTTCCTTCTGCAGATGCCGGAACAAATTCACGATCTGTGCCTGAATGGATACGTCTAAGGATGCGATCGGTTCATCTGCGACCAGCAGTTCCGGTTCCATCGCTACTGCACGCGCAATTGCAACACGCTGCCTTTGTCCGCCTGAGAGCTCCGAAGGATATTTTTCCAGATAGGAATTATCCAATCCAACATACGTCAGCTGAAATGCTGCCTCCGCTGAAAGTGTCCTTCTTTTCGGTGTGATGTGCTGTATCCGGAAGGGCTCTGACAAAATATCCTTCACTTTCATACGAGGATTCAAACTGGAAGTAGAGTCCTGAAAAATAATCTGCCGCTCACACTGAAGCATTTTTTTATTTTTCCGGAACTCCTTACTGCAGCAGGTATCAATTTCCTTATATAAAATCTCTCCGCTATCTGGTTTACATAAATTCATCACGCAGTTTGCCACAGTTGATTTTCCGGAACCGGATTCACCTACCAGTCCAAAAACTTCTCCCTTATAAATCCGGAAACTCACGTCATCTACAGCTTTATGTACATTTCTTTTTCCAATGGAAAAACTTTTCGTGAGATGATTTACAGCCACTAAAGTCTCCCTGTTTTCTGCATCATTCTGACATTCTTCCACCACAGAAGCCTTTTTACGCTCCGCTGTTTCTTCACATCCTTCTCTCTGATCTCCTTCTGCCAAAAAGGAACTGCATACGGGCGAAGGCGGTTTTATTTCCGGTGCTCTCGCATCCAGCAGCCAGGTTGCCGCATAGTGTGTATCTGATATTCTAAACATTGGCGGTTCTTTTTCATAATCAATCGCAAGTGCATATTCATTTCTGCATGCAAACGCATCCCCCCTGGGAGGATCGATCAAGACCGGCGGCATTCCCGGGATCGCATGCAGCATCTCGTTCCCTTTTGCATACGCCGGAAGTGCCTGCATAAGCCCCCATGTATATGGATGCCTTGCATCATAAAAAATGTCCTCTGTTGTTCCAAGTTCCACGATTTTCCCTGCATACATGACAGCCACCCGATCCGCAACTCTTGCGACAACGCCCAGATCATGCGTCACAAAAATAGTTGAGGTATGCATTTTCTTCTGGATATCGCGGAACAGATCCAAAATCTGTGCCTGTATCGTCACATCTAACGCTGTTGTCGGCTCATCTGCGATCAGGATAGACGGATTTCCTGCCAGTGCGATTGCTAACACACTGCGCTGTCTCATGCCGCCCGAAAAATGATACGGGTATAAATTCCTCCGCTCGTCTGCCTGATCGATACCGACTAATCCCATCAGCTCTATGACACGCTTTTCTAATGCATCACGCTTTATATGAGGATTGTGTATTTTAATTGCTTCTTCTATCTGTCTGCCAATTGTCATCGTCGGATTTAATGCTGTCATCGGATCCTGAAATACCATGGAAAAAAGCGTTCCACGCAATTTCGCCATGTCACGCTCTTTGTACCCGGTAATATCGATTCCATTTGCCAGAATTTTTCCTGATTTTATTCTGGCATTCTCCGGAAGCATTTTCATCAGACTTTTACACAGGACGCTTTTCCCACAGCCGGACTCTCCCACAATCGCAAGAACCTCTCCCTCTTTCAGGGAGAGGCTTACATCTCTGACTGCCTGTACTTCACCGGCGTCCGTTTCAAAACTGACCGATAAATCTGAAGCTTCCAATATATATGTTCTGCTCTGTTCTTCCATAGTGAATTCCTTCTGCTGCCTCCGGCAGTTATTTCCTAGTTCCCGATCGTCCAGTCTGCAACATTCCAGAAAATTCCGACACCGTGATGTCCCATAACAGTGTCTGCTGAGATTCCCTGAATAGAAGAATTTGCCACATAATTTGCATCAATATAACAGATAAAGGTAAATGCCGGATCTTTTGCCAGCTCTTCCTGAAACTTGTCATATGCCTCTGCACGCACCGCAGGATCTGCAGACTCTCTTGCCTCAATCAGATACTGGTCTACCAGTGCATTGGAATAAGAACTGTAGTTAGCGCCCTTATCTGTACCGAATACTTTGTAAGTATGGTCATCTGCATCAAAAGGACTTCCCCAGCCGATCAGATACGCCATCTGTCCGCCCCAGTCAACCTCTGTCGGAACTTCTACCGTACAGTCAATACCAACTTCTTTTAACTGCTGTGCTGCTGCCTGGGCGATATCGAGTCTTACCTGGTCACCTGCTCCGACACTTATAACGAAACCGATCTTTTCGCCGTCTCTGTAGTAGAATCCGTCTTCACCCATCGTACATCCGACAGACTCCATGATTTCTTTTGATTTTTCCGGATCGTAATCATAATGTTCTACATTCTCATTGTTATAAATATTACGCTGCAATGGTCCGTATGCAGTCATTCCCTGTCCGAGGAGAACCGCATCAATGATCGCCTGTCTGTCAATTGCATAATTGATGGCAGGGATAATGTCTTTATTGGCTGTCCAGTAATCATTATTAAAATTGTAAAGGATTCCACGGTAATCCGATGTCTTCATATCATAGCATGTATAACCATCCTGATCTGCAAAGGTCTTCGCATCCTTCGGTGTCAGTAATGCAAGATCCAGTTCTCCGGACTGCATCTGGATCGCTTTTGCATTATCATCCGGTACGATCTTAAAAATGATCTTGTCGATATTTGGTGTACCCTTGAAATAATCCTCGTTCTTTACCAATGTGATTGCCTGTCCCGCATCCCAGCTGTCTAATTTGTATGGACCGGTACCAATCGGATGGCGGAAGAAATCCGACTCCTGCATATCTTCGCCTTCCAGTAAATGCTTTGGCAGAATTGCCATTGTCATATAGTCAAGAAAAGCTACGTTCGGCGCTGAAAGTGTGAATGCGATCGTATGATCGTCGATCACGTCAATGGCTGTTACGTCTTCGTAGTTTGGTGCATTTTCGGAACCGTTATCAGGATCCATGATTGCTTCGATCGTGAATTTTACATCATCTGCTGTAAATGGTTCCCCATCATGCCACTTCACATTCTCCTCTAAATGGAATGTATAAGTTAAAGTATCTTCATCGTAGTCCCAGCTCTTTGCAAGCCCCGGAGCAACCTGATTCTCACCATCATGTGATGTCAGTCCGCTGAAAATCAGAATATTGATCTCACCATGCTCATCCATTGCCGGATTGATACGCGTGTAATCATTACTTCCATATACAAGTGTCGAAGCTCCGTCCGCTGCCTGTGCTTCGGTTCCAGCGGAATTTTCTGTTTTCTTTTCTTCTGCGCCGTTTCCACAGGCTGCCATGGAAAGCATCATTGCTGCTGCCATCAGCATCGCAAAAATTCTCTTTTTCATTCCTAATCTCCGTTTTCTTTTTGTAAGATCTGCCACCTGTCAGGGTGCTATCATCTCCATGCCGACTATTTTACTTTAGGAATGTCCGGTCCTGCAAGCTCCCCGGGGGGATATATCTTGCAATTGCCGGGTAATTTTTACTCTAACGTTTGCGTACAGAATTGCCCTGATGCTATTCCATCTCTTTTATATATCTTAGTACATCCTCTGCCGTCTCAGCGTAGTATTCTGCTCCGTGCTCTGCTAAAAACTCTTTGTCACGGAATCCCCAGAGAACCGAGACACAAGGCATACCGGCATTTTTCGCTGTCTCAATATCAACGTCAGAATCACCGACGTAAACCGCTTCTTCTTTCGTTTTTCCTAATTCTTTCAATGCCTCAAAAACAGTATCCGGAGCCGGTTTTCTGCGGATGCCCTCTTTTTCACCGATTGCTACAGGAACGATTCCTTTAAAATAAAGGTCGTTTAATTCTTTGACCGCAAAATCAATCTTATTCGATACGATTGCTACCGCATAGCCCTTTTCCTTTAACGTCTCGATCAGCTCTACAACGCCTGCATACGGCTTTGTGTTATCATTGCAATGTTCGCCATAATATTCTTTAAAAAATGCAAAGGTTTCCTCAAATAATGGATTGTTCTCCCCATCCGGCACCGCCCGGATCATTAGCAGACGCACGCCATTTCCTACAAATTGACGTACTTCCTCTAAGGTGCGCTTTGGCATTCCCTGCTGTTCCAGTGCATAATTGACAGCATTTGCAAGATCCTGTAACGTGTCTAATAATGTTCCGTCTAAATCAAAAACTACAGTTGTCTTTTTCATTACTCTGTCCTCCTATCGCACAAACATTCCAGCAATCACAACAAGTTCTTCCATACTATGAACTATCTGATTTGTATTTAGAATATGGATTGTAAACTCCTTCTCACCAAAATCCATCAGATGTCGTAAATTAACTGTAATATTTTTTTCCATTCCCATTTTTAAAAGCCAATGTGCACAATTATCGCCACATGTTGATGCATTAAACACTTTATCCGGCACCTGATCGATCGATATAAGCGTTTTCACACCACCCGATAGTTCTCTTGGGGTAATTGCTCCCAACACCGGACTTTCAATGATTCTTGGTGCAATTACCGTGGATTTATCTACATCTTTTATCATCGCTTTTGAACGCTCGTTTGTAATCCAGCTATCCTGATAAGTATTTTTAAAATAAACAGCCGGATTATAAATTGCTTCTTCCATATCCCCAAAATAAATATTTAGCATTTATAATATGCCTCCACTTCCGATATTTACCAAAAATATATCCCTAATGTATCTTTGATTATACGAAAAATATTATGCTTCTTCAATGGGCTATGTATTTTATTAACTTTTTTAATTACATATATTCTGACATACTTTCCTTAACATTTAGTTATTCCACATTTATTGTAAATCTCCACGTATCACTCACTGAAATCATTGACTTGATCCGGAATTCCGATGAATGGATATAGGCTGGCTTTAAATGCTTTTGCCCTGAAGACGGAGGAGGATGAAAATGGCACGAATCAAGAATATGAAGACGATTGATTTGAAGATTGCTGAAAATGAGGAAAATCTTAGGAAGTTAGCACTGATATGCTTTTTTTCAATTTATCAAAATCTACCATAATAGTATTTTTTGTTGTAAACGTCTCTGTGTCTCTCTCATCCATAATACTAATGCATATATCATTGCCATCAGAAATAGCGTTACGAATGCTTTCATCTTGTGATAGTTCTAAATTGGTTTGATATAAAGTATCAGTATAAACATCCAAAAGATAAAAGTCTTTGCCACTTCTTAAAAAAAATCCATAATAATTATCTTGTGTATTTTTACCGTTATAGGCTATACGCAAATTAGGCAAATCAAGAAATGTTTTTACCTGATTACTTTCTATTTTTCCTATTGCGCCATAATCTGAAAAATTTCTTATATATACATAATTATCAAAACAATAAAATTGTACAATGCCATTATTAGAAACAAATTTTTTTAATTCAGAATCAAAATACAGCTTACCAATTAAATCATAGTTTTTATCATCATAGATTTCTATATATATATCATTTTCTGTTTCAATTTGATTTACCATCACATAAATCTTTTCGTTGTTGCAGGCAAATGCTTTTATCTGCTCACCTGTATTATCTGTAAACTCTTTTTCAATGCAAATATCCATCTCATTAGTATTTTCGTTATATTTTCTGATATAACTCGTTGCAGTTGAATTATCTTTCTTAGAACTTAACATATAAATGCTTGTATTCATTGTAGCAACCGAATCTATTGGATAAGAATTAAATTCATTAAATATCATTTCAGACGTGTTAGAATCAGTATTTATCATCATAAGTTTATGTTCATTTGTATTTAATGTTATAGGTAAAATAACAGAATTATCAATAACTGCGGGTAGTCCACTTGAAATATAAAACCCATTTTCACATATGACATCTGATTGTTTTTTTGAAGCAATATCATAATAGCCAATTACCAAGGCATCGTCATCATTAATATAATTATAAACAATCGCATCTTCTAGTAAAGCAATCGGCGTATAATTATTGATATCTCCTATTTCATTTTCTTGTTTTAAATTTAATAGAAGTGTCGTCACAAATGCAAAAACTAATAGACTTCCAAATAAATATTTACCTCTTTTAAATTTTTTCATAATTATTCCTCATGTTAGATTTCACTAACTCTTGTTCAAAAGAATAAGCCGATAATCTGTCATGTAATTTTACACAAACAAATTATCGGCTCTGCGTCTTAGCGTCTGGCACTACTGATAATCGTATTTTCATGTTGTCAACATCTATCAAACATTCCTGTTTGCATTTGGGACAAAATATTGGAAAGTTCTTCAATGAAGTGTCTGCCCGTATCTTTGTCCGCGTTCTGCATTTACAAAAAGGGCAGTGTATCCATCCGCTTTCGTCCACACAAAATTCTTCTGTTTTCTGCATTTCCTTCGCACCTTCTTTCTATTTCCGGTAATATTCTTTCCAGCCATTCCCATAAAAAGCGCGTAACTCATTGATATAATTCTTTGCTTCTTCCATCGGCATATCATGAATCACCACTTCAAATATACCAGAATAAAAAGCACTGGAAACAACGTGCAGGAATCCATCTGTAACTCGCCCTTCCGCCAGAGTTTTACTTCCTACTTGAATCAAGAATTTCTTTGTGCAGTTCGTATCCAGTTCTACTAATCCTTCTAAAAATTCCTGATAGTAATTTCCCGGTGCTCCGGTAATCAGCAGCTTAAATTCAGAAAAATATTCATAGATATATGCAATCACAGCTTCAAAACCACGATCTGAGTATTCCATAAATTTTTCGTTCTGCTCGTGCCCCGTCAAAGAAGAAAAATCACTTAATGATTGCCGCAATAACTCTTTCAGACCTTTAGCTACCGGTTCCACAAGAAAGCGGAACAATCCCTCTTTATCTGAATACCGCGTATATATTGTACTGGTGCTGACACCGGCATTTTGAGCAATCGTCCGTATCGAAGCATCCGTATAGCCTTTTTCTAAAAATTCTTCTTTCGCGCAGGAAAGAATTTTCTCGTCAAATCCTTCAATCCTACTTGCCATCGCTCATCCACCTTTCTTATTAAAACGGCGTTTTCAAAACATCGTATTCAAAACACTGTTTTAAGTATAGTAGGAAAATCTCCTTTGTCAAGGGGGATTGACATTTTAATTTTAATTTTTTTACTTAGCTAAAGTAAAAAATCAATTTTCATTGCTGCGGAGGTAAGTTGATTTTAGTTTTGCCCTCAAATTTCACTTGATATTTCTGGTTATTCTCAAAAACAGCAGTAGAAATTACTCTTACACTACAGAATCAATGATTTTCGGTGAGGTTCAAGAATATAAAAAATGCAACTAATTTTTTCTTGTTCATGCTTTTTAACTATCATGACTAAATTCTACCGAAAAATCAATTTTGAAAATGAAAATAATCTTTTTACTTCACCCAATTTTTCCTTATTTTCAGTAAAGCACTTTATTAAATTGTGATATCTCAAAATTTCTTACTTTATAAAAATCATTTATAAAGAATTATTTCTTTTTACATCCGAATAAGTCGATTAATCATTTTAATATTTGCCCGAAAGAAAACTATACTAAAATAAACCCCAGAATATCCTCCGCCACGATTTCCCACGCAGGATCTAACATCATATTATGGCAATGCTCCTGATAAATAATCAATTTTGCCTTGAAAATTTTAGCAGTATCCAGAAGCACTGATGTGGGCATACAATTATCATTTAATGCCCCCATAACTAATGTCTTATAATTCCACTCATAACCTACAGGTACTTTCTTGCGAATCATTAAAAGTTCAATTTGCCTTGACTCATCAGTAAACTTATCCAGATAAACGCTTTCCACACTTTCATCTAGGCGATTAGAAAAGTAGAAACAACTTTTACTCCTCATTATATTATGAAAATCAACAAGGAAGGCTTTTTGAAGTCTTTTTATTACTGGACTAGGAGTCAAAAAGACAACGGCTTCTAATTTAGGCGAAAACTTAGTAATATATTTTTCCACTATTGCAGTTCCTAACGAATGTGAAATAATATAAACTTTTCCACTAATTTCTCCCACCACTTCATTGAGATGTTCCATATAGTCATTTATTTTCACTTTTGGATTTGGATTACTAAAATTGACCACTATAACACTATATCCTCGTTTTACAAAGAACGGCTTAAAATTATCCTCCCAGCACCATGGGCCATGATAAGCGCCATGAACTAACACTATTGTTCCTTTACTCAAACTTCGCACATAAATTTTAGCTATGCACCTTGAAAACTCAATACCTGGCAGTTATTCAGTTGTCAATGTCCAGACTTTATGAGGCTTGTAGTTGTGTTTTCAACATGACCGGAAGTGTATTCATAAATGCATCTGCCAATTCAGCGATTTTTTCATCTGAAAGTTCAGTGTTATCTGAAAGCATTGTTCTGAACATTTGAAGCAGCATTTGAAAAGCCTGTATTCATGTGATATCCGACATTTCGTCCGAAAAGTATAGAAAAAGCTCGCCCAGAGACCGGTTATCATTGGATTCCCTGCTTTCTAGTGAAAGTATCATTATCGTGTAAAAACAACTGCAGTATGTGCGGTCATTGCATCATAGGAAAGAGAGTTGCGGACATAAACTACTTTGGCAGGAATGATTTCACCATCCGTTACAACATCAATCATAACAGAGAGCAGATATCTTGATCTTCCGCGTCTCTTTTTGTTCTTGTTGTAGATAGAAGTTAGAGGCATATCTTCGCCATTGTAGCGAAAGAACATCTTTGGTGTTTTCTTGACCATGCCGATTACATCGTAACCCATACTTTTTACTGCGTGAAGAGTCCTTGGTGATGAAAACCAGCTGTCAAAAAGAACATATTTCGCCGGAATTGCAGCTTTCTTGGCTGCATCCAAAAGCGTAAGCATGGCTTGTGTTCCTTTTTCCAAGGAAAGCTTCCGGCGTTTGTAACCAACAGTTCTTTGAACGATTACGTTCAAACATGGAATCATCAATGATAAAAACATTTGCACGTTCTTCAGAATCTAACGGAAATATGGCATCCCTGATGATTCTGGCTGAAAGTATTGTTGTGAAACGGATCCAGTTGATCTGAATCATTTTCATAAAACGATATACCGTATCCTTTGCAAAATCAGGCGTGTTTCGTCCTGTGATCAGGTTCATGTACATGCTTCTGTTAGAAAAAATCAGCAGAAACAGATACTAGAAAATTTCCATTACTGGAACGCCCTTCTTTTTGTAGGCATTGGACGCTTTCAAAGCTGAAGAAACATGAAATCTCGTAAAAAATCTTTTGATAGATTTTGAAATCTGCTTATCATTTTGAGTTGCTTGTGTTATACTTTTATTCATAGCATGAGCCTCCGGAAGTATGATTGTTTTTTGGACAACTCAATTATACCAAAACCAGCTTGTTTCATGCTATTTTTATGCCAGTTATTATTGAATTTTCAAGGTGCATAAGCACTTATTCAAGTGCGAAGTTTGAGTAAATTATGAATATTTCATTCTATATAATTATACGTTTCCATACAGTTATATTTCCTCATGTGCGGTGTCTTTCAACGCCTCGCGGATTGCCATTGTCGTAAGCTTTGTTCCGTAAAAATCTTTTTTCGAGCATCCGGCTCTCCCGCCTCCGGCACAGGCACACGCACATGCGCAGGCACAGCCACCACTACCTCTGCCGCCTGTGTAATGGCTGCTCGTTCTGATATCAGTAAACGCATTGCCAAATCCGCTCTCCGCTCTGTAAGAATCCACCGGTTTGCCTTTTTTGTACGCCCGGATGATAAGTAAAAGCAAAATGCCCGGCACTACAAGAAGCATAACCGCCATTACAATTTTTGTACCTGTTCCAACCGGATGCGAAATCTTCTTGTCGTCTTCCGTCTGAAATACATCTGCATCATATTCTATTTTTACAGTGTATTTCTCCCCCTCCGCCAAAGACGTGCGAAACTGATAGTAACCATCCTGTTCCCAATATCCATTTAAAACATATTTTATATTGTCAGATTTCCAATAGATATTCAGTTCATCTACAACAATCTCATCAAACCAGCCCGGCGTAAATCGATACACTCTCATGCCATCTATAGTCTGGTATAGATGATGCTGGTGGATTCCAAATGAAAATTCTACCGTCTCACCCTCGTAATATTTCCGGTCAAAATCAATCCTTACATAGGAACCGCCATTTTTGTAATACCGAATATTTTCAATATTACTGCTGTAACCCTCAATCTCCTCTACATTCGAATTTGGGATACCGATTTTAACCCATTCCAGAGGACCGTCTGTGTCGCTATCCAACACTTTCCACGTAATATCATATTTCAGATAAACAGAGCCGTCTTCCCAGTCTGGTTCTGCGTAAATCGTGTAATTTTCAATCTCATCCAAATTGTCCGCCAAAACGGTTGTCGATGTCTCTTTTCCGAATATGGTCAAACACATGATACCAAGCATAAACAATAATTTTTTCACCGTCTGTTTCATCTTGTCATCTCCGCCTTTCCCCTTAATGGGCACTCCTGTTTCATCTGTGCGGTTTCCATGCGGCGCGCTTTACAGTCTGGATGATTCCAGATCTTTTCCCAGCGTGTCACTCCCATTTTTCCAAAGTTTTCTCCCGATAACCAGCTCTGGCACGGAACTACTTTTCCGTCTGGTGTGACTGCCATGTTACTTAAACATGCACCACAGGACGGTACATCCAGTCCAAGCTCCTGCAGCTTTTCCTGCGCGATCCAGCCCGGCGATGTAAAGTTGATTTCCATATTGTTTGCATAACAATATCCGGCTGCTTCTTTTAACACCTGATAAAGCTGTTCCCCTGAAAGCTGTGTCCGTACCGATTCATCCGTTCTTGCATTTCCCGTGATGATCAGTCCCGAACAGGTCACATATCGCACACCCAGATTATGTAAAAATTTCAGTGTTTCCAGATAATCTTTGTTCAAACTGCAAAGCGGTGTGTTAATACTCAGATTGATTCCTGCTGTCACCGCATTTCTAATTCCAGCAACAGTTTCCTCATAATGTGCACCGCCAACAAGTTCATTATGAATATCCGGATCTGCCGAATAAAATGTCACCTGCACACTGTCAAGTTCCGCCTGTACAAGTTCTGCGCAAAGCTCCTTTGTCAGCCGTATCCCATTTGTGTTTAACCTTGTTACAAACCATCTTGCCTCTAAAATTAATTTACATAAATCATCTCTAAGTGTAGGTTCTCCACCCGTAAAGGTCAATTGGGTAATTCCTGCTTTCCTGCATGCACGGATGATCTTTTTCCAGCTTTCAGTGTCAAGCTCCTGTTCTTCTGACAGCGGTTGTCCTGCCGCATAGCAGTGTATGCATTTTTGATTGCAATGCCATTTTCCTTCGCGTGTCATGGCAGAAACCATAAGATCCATCCGGTGTGGTGCCCGCATATACGGTGCATATTCCCCAAGACTTATTCCTGCGATCTCCATCTGTGGAATTTTTCCAGCGATCACATCCTCAAATGTATCCAGCATGACCGACAAGTCTCTGTGAAAAACTTCTGGGTCTGTTTTCGGATATATCTTTCTGACCGCTCCAAAGGTTTCCTTAAGAACCTGCTGCACCTCCTTCTCCTCTATCGCATGATTTTCATATTGATTGATCCGCCGGATAAACTCTGTGAGAAGAATCGCCCATGCCTCACTGACCGGTACGATTTCCTGCCCATTCAATATCACAACAGAAGGCACTATTTTTCCCGACAGAAAGCGTGGTGGAACAAGGTGAATCCGCATCACATTTTCCGCGCCCGGATTCCACGTTGTGTGAACCGCCAATTTCCAATTTTTCAATTCATATATTTTTTCCCGCAGCATATTCACTCATCCCCGCAGCCTGTCAGATATTTTTTCTTCCAGACCTTTACACATTATTTTCTATGTACTGTTTTTATGAAAAGAAAATAACCCATGCATTAAACAAAAGCAGACAGACGACCACAACGGCTGTGTATACTTTGCCAAAACGCGCATCTTTCGCCCTGATATAATCTGTCTCTTTGAATTCTCTTGTAATTTTTTTCTCATTTTCTGCTTCCAGAAGAATTGTTCCATATAGACTGAGCAGTGTCAGCGTTTCACAAAATCCCACGACAACCGCTGCGATCAGCATCACCGTTGCATCCGGATCAGAACTGTTATGGCAGAATACGCCTGCAAAAAAGCTGCCGATCAACAGCAATATCGTCTGACGTTTCCTGCATCTCCGATAAAAAGCTCTGCGGTCTAACAAATCCTGTCCTGTCTGCCTGAAACACGGCAATGCTGGCTCAATGTGTTTCTGAAGCATGTCGTAACACTGTCTTACCCGCTTTGCTGCTTCCAGACTTCCCGGCTCGTATAAAAAACAGATTTTATTTCTTCCTTTTCCGATTACAAGACCGTTGTTTTTACAACGGACCTGCCGTTTTTGAACCGCTTTTTCCATCGTCTGATATGCGATCATTCTGGTTTGTTTTCCCAGAATATTAAAAACATAAATCCTGTCTTCCTCAAACTTATAGCCTTTTTTCTTTTTTGCATCCATCCAGACCGGATGAATAAAAATGTAAAACAGCAGTAAAGCAATCCCAAAGTAAAACACGTTTAATTCCCACTGTTTTTCAAATTTATCAATACATGCTAATATTCCAAAAATGATGCTGATTCCAATGGAGATCATTTTCCAGAAGCTTCTTAACCCTTTTTGATTTTTGAAATAATTTTTTGGATATTTTGGAAGAAAATTTCCCATTCTGCTTTACTCCCCATTATGATGCGCAAACTTTCCTCGCAAATATGCAGTTTGCCGAATCGATGCACACTTCTACCGAGTCACTGCACAATCTGCCAAACCTCTACATTTCTTCTACAAACCGCAGCACATCCTCTGCGGTCTTTGCATAACGCTCTACCCCATGCTCTGCCAAAAATTCTTTGTCACGAAAGCCCCATAATACGGAAATACATGGCATGCCGGAATTTTTTGCAGTCTCTAAATCCACATCAGAATCACCAACGTAAACCGCTTCTTCCTTCGTTTTTCCAAGTTCCTTCAATGCCTCAAAAACAGTATCCGGAGCCGGTTTTCTGCGGATGCCCTCTTTTTCACCGATTGCTACAGGAACGATTCCTTTAAAATAAAGGTCGTTTAATTCTTTGACTGCAAAATCAATCTTATTCGATACGATTGCTACTGCATAGCCTTTTTCCTTTAACGTCTCGATCAGTTCTACAACGCCTGCATACGGCTTTGTATTATCATTGCAATGTTTGCCGTAATATTCTTTAAAAAGCGCAAAGGTTTCCTCAAATAATGGATTTCTCTCCCCATCCGGCACCGCCCGGATCATTAGCAGGCGCACGCCATTTCCTACAAATTGACGCACTTCCTCTAATGTACGCTTTGGCATTCCCTGCTTTTCCAGTGCATAATTGACTGCATTTGCAAGATCCTGTAACGTATCTAATAATGTTCCGTCTAAGTCAAAAACTACAGTTGTCTTTTTCATTGATATTCTCCTTTGGTTTTTCATAAATTCTTCATGCATTGTTTCTCTAATCCACGCAAAAATATATCCCTGATGTATCTTTGATTATACGAAAAATATTATGCTTCTTCAATGAATTCATTTGATTATGTATTATTTTTTTGTTTGAGAAAACTCTCTAACGAAAATTATCCAGACCAAAGGTCTGGATAATTTTTTAGTGTAGTTAATTATGTCACATTGATTGTAAATCTCCACGTATCACTCACTGAATTGATTTCTGTTTTTTCTTCTGAAAATGGATTCTTAATAATCCATCCTGTCAAATCGTAGCACCCTTGCTCATCCGGCATTGTAATTGTTACTAATCCATCTTGTATCTTTCCCTTTTCCAGCTTGAAAAGCATATATTTTTGTTGATTAACATCAACTTGTTCCATACCCATGCATAAAATAACCAGTGCTTCTGTACAATCATCATATCCGCCAACATGATACACGAAGTCCTTTCTTTCATTTTTTTGTGCAATTATTTCTTTGTCGGGTACTCTCCTTTTGAAATCCTGTAATTCAGTATTTATCAGCACTCCATACCACATATCTTTATATGATTCCCTGGGATTCTCGTAATTGTAAAGTTTATTCATAATGAATTGGTCTGTATTTCCTGCTATATCTAAAACTGCATCAAGTGCTATAGAATATCCATTCGTAGTATATTCAAGTTCTGAATCTTTCACATGCTTATCAGAATATACTGTCATTGCAGCCATAATTTTATGATCAACACTCTCATCCAGAGTCTCCGCTATTTGAAAACAAAATTCTTTTGAAAAACTTTTATCAGCATCCACAAAAAATGTCTGATACGTTTCTCCCTCAATTATCATCGGCACCTGGATATAATCAATAAAAATTTGTACTGCAATCTGCCAGTCCTCCCCGGCATTTTCAATCATAAAGTACAAATTATCGTTGCCATTATTTACAGAAATTTTTGAATCATTATTTTTTTTATCTCCTGATTTTGAATATACATAGTATCTTTTTTTTCATTATTAATCACCGAATTTGCTGCAGTTTTCCATGTTCCATTTCAAATACTTCATCGCATAAAACCTCTATGTCTTCTTTGTTATGACTTGCAAGTAGTATTGTTTTTCCCTGTTCTTTCAGCTTCAATAATAGCTGACGTATTTCGTTTACTCCATCCCTATCCAGTCCATTCATTGGCTCATCCAAAATCAATATATCCGGATCTTCCATTAATGCCTGGGCTAATGCAAGCCTTTGTCTCATTCCCAACGAATACTGTCTCACTGTCTTTTTAGATTCTGAATTTAATCCGAGCATCTGCATAACATCTGCAATCCTTTTTTTATCGCGTTTATGCCTTAACATATACAATAGCTCAAGATTTTTCCTTCCGGATTCATTTCCAAGGAATGCCGGTTCTTCAATGATAATTCCTGCGTTTTTTATCATTTCGTGTCCAATTTTTTCTCCGTTGACTCTGATCTCTCCTTCATCTACATAAAGTAACCCGCATATACATTTAAAAAGAACTGTTTTCCCAGATCCATTGTATCCTACAAATCCATAAATCCTACCTTTTCTGCATTGCAATGTTATATCTTTGAGCACAACTTGCGATTTAAATTTCTTTGACACATTATTAACTTGTATTACAACATCATCTGTCATCTATGTTCCTCCTTACTCACCCAGTCCATTCTTTTTATTTTCCATTCACTGATTACAGCCAGTAGAAATAATAACATACAAAACGCCGTGTAAATGTAAATAAGGTCCGGTCTGCGCCTATCATATCCAAATCTCCAATGCGAAGCAGATATCCATGAAAATGGCAAGAAATTATCCAACACTAACCCCATTTTTCCAAAAACAGATTGCAAAAAAATTAAAACAACAACAATGACATATGACCATATTTTCGACACAAATAAACTCAATGTATATAGCAGCATTCCCATGAATGCAAAGGTTAACGCATCAATCAGAAAAATATTCAGCATTAACGTATAGGGTGAATAATAACTCATTGCACTTGCATTTATAATCACACAACCTGCCGTTCCTGAAAAAGCAAATGTCTGATACAATGTTCCCCATTCATTTTTTAAACTAATTGCAGGTAAAATTGTCAACAAGCTAAGCACCGTAAGCAATGTGCTTAGTAATACACCACTCAAGACGATATAACAGCAATTAATCTGTGACCACTTTTCTTTTCCAATCTTAAGCACTACATAAAGTTCTTCTCCTGACATAAAGGGAATATCTGCGAAAAAAATCATGCCACCAAGCAACATAATTTTGTTAAAATAAAAATCATTCTGGACATGTGGCAATATTGCAAAACTATCTTTTAACCCTAATGTCATTGCCATTGATCTGTAATCAGCCAAATATACATCCAATATAAATAACCAGATAATGGCAATCAAAAATATTTTTACATTTTTTATTCTATATTTTATAATACCTAATTTATTTGCACCCCACATTCCTGTCACCCCATATATCATTATGCATTTTACTATATATTAACTTTCCTATTATTGCTGCAATTGCAACTGCGACGAACAGTGCATAGCAAAAACAACTAAAGGATTTTTCAAATATTTTTCCATTTGATATATAGATCACATTCAACTTAAAATAATCATTCTCTCCAAATATTCTTGTAAAATAATTGACAAAAAAGTAAAACCCTACTATAGGAACCATAACTGTAAACATTTGATTTTTTACAAATAAAGACAACCACATAGCGAATACAGAAAAAATGCCAGCCATTAGCCCTGTCATTGCCGCATCCGCTATCAGATACCAAAATATTGTTTCTGGCGTAATAAGCTGACTCAGATAATCACCATCAGCAAGATATTCCAGCATATCATTATCCGGGGACAAGAGCGGCATTTTAAAATGAGCCATTAAGCAAAAAATGGATGTTCCAAGTACCATCACGATAACAGCTGAGATAAATGCCGTAATTACTTTAGACCAAATATATTTTCTAAAACTTCCCTTTTGTATCTGCAAATAGTAGTTCTTATACTCCAAATCCTCCATCATGGCATTAGAATATGCCACAGCGCCAAATATCAGTAAAAGCATATATGTACTATAGAATTTAATGTAATAATTTAGCAAATATACATCCTGACTTTTTAACTGCACCAGTGAAAATCCATATACACCAACAACACCTAATATTCCAATTCCAAAATACTTCGATGTTAACATACGATAAAAATCCATTTTCAAATATGACTTCACATTACCCCTCCATATCGTAAAATTCCTCTCCTGTAATCGCATTAATCGGAACATATAATTTTTCTACATACTCACTGCCTTTTGTTTTTCGCTCTAAAAAACATATCCAGACCGGAACAACTGCATTTTTCTCCTTATCAATTGCTAATGGATAAACTCCCAATACCATTTTTTTTACAGTAATACAGTTCTCATCTAACGTTTTTCCATATTTTGTTTTGATGCATTCTTTAATGTTGTCAATTGGTGCAAATTTTACCTTGTCAACCCCGATATCAAATAAAAAAAACCATTTCATATACAGATAACGTATTCCATCATTTCCAGCACACACAATAATCTGTGATCGCTCATCCCCTGAATAATCATTTACACTTCTTTTAGAAAAAACCGGGAGTCCTTGTGTCGTTTCGTCCAGATAATAATAATATGCTTCATCCGAAGTTGACCATGACTCTTTTTTCTCACTCTGTTCTATGTCCCCTGCTTCAATCTTTTTTTCTTCCTGTTCCTTTAATTTATCTACATTTAAATCATATTCCTGGTGAACTTCCAGCTCCGCTGCATCTATTCCTATTTGCTGCATTTTATCTAAAACGGTACGTAAATTATCTTGTCTGCTTTCAAAAGAGAGATCCATCTTTTCAGAAAAAAGCTTTCCATTATTTTGTGGACTATACTCATTTGTATCCAGAACATTATAAATAAATACCATATCCTGCTTTGCCCACAATGCTTCCTCTGATGTTAAATACAAAGTATTTTCCTGTTTATCTGTATACGTCTGAAATTCGATTTTATCCCCTATACGGCTTTCTGTTTCATAAACATTATAATCCCACGTATTATCTACCCCAAAAAACTGCTTCCATTTTTCTTCATCCGGTTTCATAATCCTTGCCGTACTCACATAAAAATTATCAGGATCAAAATTTTCTCCTATTACGACCTCTGCATCAAACACCAGGCCGTCACTCACTTTTTCATTGATATAATCCGGAAATCTGATTTCTTCTACCTCTTCATGTTGCATATCAGAAGTTTTTTCTGAATACTCATCATAATTTATATGCGTCCTTTTCCATAATACAAGTAACATCATGCAGAGCATGCCACAGCCAATGATCCATTTTATAAGCACTTTCTTTTTCATAAATCTCCTTAACTCTTAAATCCCTTTGAAATCAGTGACAACTTCATTATCTCTTATATGGTCATGATTTCAATATGTTCTGCGCCAAACGACATTTTTTGCCTTTATTTGGTCAATTCGTCAACATTTTTCTCAATTCTTTGAAAATGTAGGGAAGCTGTAACCCTGCAGACAACATAATACCAATTGAAATACATAAAGAAATAGCACAAACAATACCAAAGACGGCTATATGCTTTCATAATTTTGCATTTCCCGCATTCCTAGCATTCTATGTGGGAATTTCTCTTACTTTTTTCCATTTTTTAACTTCAAGCCCAAAATCCACTAAAAAATGTCTTTTCATACAGTTTTTTTGTATTTTCCTAACCTTTATTGTATAATGTATAGGAAATTATACGTTGTAAATGGAGTGAAAAAGATGCGAATACTCATCTGTGACGATGATGCTCTGATAGTCGAACAGCTTCAGAAATATATAAGAAATTTTTTTGAAAAAATCGGTGTGAAATGTCCTGAACTGGTCTGTTTTTCTGACGGGGAATCTCTACTGGCAGACAAAGGTGAAAAAGACATTCTTTTTCTTGATGTAGAAATGCCCGGAATGAATGGCATCTATGTGGGAAATGAATTAAAAAAAAGAAATGATAATATCATTATTTTTATTGTGACTTCTTATTCCGAATATCTTGATGAAGCAATGCGTTTTCACGTATTTCGGTATCTGTCAAAGCCTTTGGATAAACAGCGGTTTTTCCGTAATATGAAAGATGCTGTCGACCTGTATAATACCATGACAATCAAAATTCCCATTGAAACAAAACAGGGTGTACATACGCTTCCCGCATCCTCTGTCATAGCAGTGGAGGCACAGGGAAGAAAAGTAGTGATACATACAACTCAGCGTGATTTTGAATCCATCCGCAATATGCAGTATTGGCTGGAGCTTCTTCCCAAAAACTGCTTTTTCCAGACACACCGCAGTTTCATTATCAATTTTGAACATGTCACAGATTTTGACCGTACTCTTGTTCACATGGCGGATGAACAATTCCATGCCTATCTGACAAAAAGGAAATACAGCGCATTTAAAGAAGCCTATCTTCTTTATTTAGATAGTACGAGGTAAACCAGATGAAAAATGCTATTTGTTATTTTTTCAGTTTTCTTGTAGAAGCAATTATACTTTGGCAATATTCCTCCAATCTGTTTTCTGCCAAACGCAAACTCTTGGTAAAACTTATCGCACTATGCTGCTTATATTTTATCCTGTTTTTTTGTTCGCTGTTTGAATCTATATGGTTAAATGTAGCTTTCTATTTTTTGTTGAATTTCATTTTCTTAGTTATCCAGTTTTATCTAAATTGGTACACAGCATTATTTCATTCATCTATCCTGACAGCAGTTATGTCCATGAGCGAGTTGATAGTATATGGAATTATCAAGCGGTTTGCTCCTCATTTCCTTGATAATGGTAGGGAATTTAATCATCTTTTGGTTTTTACAGTCTTTAATAAACTTATATTTTTTACTGTTATATATCTCCTCATTCATTTTATAAAAAAGCAGGAAAAATGCAGTCGGCAGTATGATAAGTCCATATTTTTGCTTGTTTTCATCCCTATAGCCTCTGTCTTTGTTATGTTCACGTTTATAAATATTGGAGAAAACGCCACCCTTCCACCATCTCTTGACTGGATGATTACATTGAGTGCTGTTTTTCTACTGACAGCTAATCTGCTTATGTTCGGAATCAATCAGTATCATCAAAAAAAAAATATGGAATTTACAGAAATGCAGTTATTGCTCCAACAAGAGTCGGATTCAGCGAGGTATTATGAAATGTTACATCTGCAGAACGAAAATCAGCGTATTTTAATCCATGATATGAAAAAACATCTTCAATCCATTGCACTGTTAAATGAAGATAACGAGAATGAAAAAATCAGAGCTTACATTGATCAACTAATGCAGTCCTCTGATTTATTGGAATTTTCTAAGATATGTGATCACAAAATATTAAATAATATTTTGTGCCGCTATAAAAAAGTGTGTAATGATCTGCATATTGCATTTCACGCAGATATCCGCAGTAATACCACTACTTTCCTCTCTGATTCAGATGTTACTTCTCTATTCTGTAACATGCTGGATAATGCGGTGGAGGCTTCAAATCATATCAAGGATTCCTATATTGAAATCACTGCTGCTCAAAGAAAACATACCCCATTTATCATTATTACAATGATTAACTCATGTGCCTGCAATCCGTTCTCTCCAAATGGGGAACTTGTTTCTTCCAAACCTGACCCACAGGCACATGGCTTTGGTATTAAGAGCATAGAAAAAATTGTTCATAACTATAACGGAAATATGCAGATGTACTATGATGGTGAAACCTTCACTTTTCACACGATTATTATGTTGAAAATGAAGCCATAGTTTACAATTACAGATTTTTTTATTTCACGCTCACTTCACCGGCAAGCACTCTCTTGTAGTCCTCATAATTCTTCTGTAACAAAGTTGGGGTATCAAGTCCATACGGACATTTGCTCTTACATTTGTTGCAATGTAGGCAATTCTCAATCTTCTTCATTTTCGCCTGCATTTCCGGTGTGAGCTGTGCATCCGATGGTGCGCGGCGCAGCATAAGTGACATTCTCGCACAGTTATTGATCTCGATTCCTGCCGGACATGGCATACAATAACCACATCCACGACAGAATTCCCCGCTTAATTCGTTTCTGTCATGCTCGATGAGCGCTTTGATCTCATCATTCATCACCGGAGGATTGTCGATATAGGAAATAAATTCTTCCAGTTCTGATCTTCTCTGGACACCCCAGATAGGAAGTACATTATCATACTGTGCCTCAAATGCATAAGCTGCTGCCGAATTATTGATCAGTCCACCGGAAAGTGCCTTCATCGCAATAAAGCCCATATCCGCTTCTTTGCACTTTTTCACAAGTTCCAGATCCTTTTCTGTCGCAAGATAGCAGAATGGAAACTGTAATGTCTCATACAGACCGGAATCAATTGCCTCATTTGCCACTGCCAGTCTGTGGTTTGTAATTCCAATATGGCGGATTTTTCCCTGTGCTTTTGCCTCCAACATCGCTTCATACAATCCGGTGCCATCCCCCGGCTTCGGGCAGAAAGATGGATTGTGGAACTGATAAATATCAATGTAGTCCGTTCTTAAATTATGCAGGGAAACCTCTAAATCTTTCCAGAAGTCCTCCGCATTCTGGGCAGCCGTTTTTGTGGCGATGCAGACTTTCTCTCTCATTCCATCAAAGGCTTCGCCTAATTTTTCCTCGCTGTCCGTGTAAAATCTTGCCGTATCAAAAAAAGTCATGCCCGCTTCATATGCTCTTCTCGCAAGCGCAACTGCATCATCTATGCTGACCCTCTGTATCGGGAGCGCCCCGAATCCATTCTTATTGACCGTGATCCCGGTCTTTCCAAGTGTTACCATTTCCATTCTTTTGTACCTCCTTATTCCTGTAAATACGGAAAGAAAACCTTACTCTGCTTCTTCTTATCGAACATATTGTTATACTGCAAAATCTGATATTTATCGATCCACTCAGCCTCTTCTCCCGTCGCCTCTTCCAAATGTTTAAAACAGCCACTGGAAACAGAATAGTATCCCCTCGAATTAATTGCAGGAATCGTCTGCTGCATATCCGCCAAAAACTGATTGTAAGACGGAAGTGCGATCCCGGCACGCTCCAGCGCCATGGTGGAGAGGTAATTCAGGCTTGTGATCGGAACTTCCTCTGTCTCTGTCTCATAGTTCGTCCAGATGAAGAACGGCACAGTATAAAGATTCTCCAGTTCATCCTCTGTCAGCCCCGACAAGCCTTTTCCGTTCAGCCCTTTGTAAAAATTTGTGTTCAGACTCGGCTGGTGATCCCCGAAAAAGACGATCTCCACCGGATCATCCACGCTCTGGAAATAGCTGATGAGATATTCCAGCGCCTTATCGCTCTCATGAAGCAGTGACAGATACTGATTTGCATCCGAATAACTTGCCCCAAGTGTCCGGATCTGCTCATTAAAATTCGGGTATTTTTCCGTGTAACCGCCATGGTTCTGCATGGAAATACTCATGATAAACAGGTCTTCATTTGCCTTTTTGCTCTCATACCGCTCTACAATGCTCTCGTAAAGCTCCTGGTCGGTAATATATTTCCGCAGCAGTTTTGTCTGGTCAAAATCATCTATAAAATGCGTCTCGTCAAATCCCATAGTCGGGTAAACCGCATTGCGGCTCCATCCCGTTTCATAGTAAGGATGCATTGCCACACAGGTATAACCGATATTTTTCAGATTCGAGACAATGGATGTCGGTGTATCACTGATATACTGCTGATACACGACAGAACCACTCGGCAGAAATGCCATGGAATTTCCAGTCATATACTCCCATTCAGAGTTTGGCGTTTTCGCACCAAAAACAGATGAAAGGGCATGTCCCTTCATGATATTGTCCTGCAGGGAATCATAATACGGTGTCACCTGTTCATTCGTCAGAAAATCTCCCACCACGGAAAGATCCGCATACGATTCACTCATCACAACGATGATCGTAGGATTTTTCTCTACGTGTTGATTTACATAACTTTCTCCATCGCCGCTGTACTGATCCTCCAGCTCTGAGATCACTTCCTCTGAATATCCGTCCGGCTCTGCGATAAAACTGTCACGCACACTCAGGGCAAAATTTAAAAGATATCCGTTCCGGTAACTTCCCTTCTGCTCCCAGGTCTCTGTCACTGTCCCTTCCGTCTCTGTCCCAATATAGGCACAGCAGCATATCACAACGGAAATACATACGGCCGCCATCCAGAGGCGTTTTTCAAACGTCACATGGATTTTCCGCACAAATGCGACATACAATGCTGACAGCAATACCACATACGCCGCACGGTCATCCAGCACAAACTCATAATTTCCAGCCACACTTAATCCGGTGGAAATAGAACGAAGATCGCTGAAAATAAATTCATTTCCCCGGAACAGATAAACGAAATAGTTGATCCCCGCAAAAATCATCAGTGCCATATGAGAAATAATGCAGGTCAGACCCACATTTTTCGTAAACACCTGAACCGCCAGATACACCACCAGACAGCATAGGATGTTCAAAAACATTTTGTTGCCCATGATCCTTGCCCGAAGTTCTGCATCCAGCAAAAGATACTGCACCATATGAGCAGTCATCACACTGCTGCCGCCAAGCATGAGAATGCCAAGCGCCAGTCTTAACCATTTATTGTTCAATTCGACGGAAAGACTCTTGATCAGAAAGTAGCTGACTCCAAAACCTGCCAGCACATAAACCGGAAATGTTACCTTAAAATATAGCACCGCAGCAAATATCATTGCCACGATAAGACGTATCAGATTCGTTTTTTCAAAGTTCAGACGGATTTTCATCTTTAAGCTCCCTGTATTTTTGACTTTACTTACGTTTTACACTTTACCAACGATATTCTATCATCCCATAAAAATTTGTCAATTTTGTGAAAGGGAAAATTGGAATGAAAATACAAAAATACCTCATAATGCCACTGCCATTGCACAGTCATTATGAGGTATTGCATTTTATCCTTATAGATTTTCCATTGCCCGCCGTTCCCTGATCTTTCGTGTGATCACCACAGCTACACCGATCAGAAATGGAAAAACAAATGTGGCAAAACGATATAACAGAGACGCCGAACCGGCTATGCCTGTCCCGACAATCCCGGCAAAAAGTCCGGTAAATACAAACTCGGTGGAACCAATCCCCGCCGGTGCCGGAATTACGGCAGCAAGCATAACAGACAATGCGGTGATCGCCATGGTTTCCACCATATTAATATTTTTATCTCCTGCAAAAAGAAGGTATGGCATTCCATACCAGAAACAGAGTTTTAACAGGTTTAGACCGACCACACCTGCGACCATTTTCTTCTTATGCAGAAGATATTTAGAAGCGGTTTCCAGATCTGCGCACTGTTCTCTCAACTGGTGTTCCAATGCGTCATACTTTCCCTTTTTATTAAAGAAATCAAGCATTGCAAAAATCAGCTGATGGAACTTTGTGGAACAGCAGAACAGGATCAGTGCCAGTGTGATCACCATAGTAATAGCATACCCCGCCAGAAGCAGCCAGGTATAAGCACCAAAATGACCACACATATAATTCCAGCTTAGAAAAAAGAAAATCGCCGAATAAATCGCTATGCTGATCTTATGAAATGCATACTGGAGCATGTACATTCCAAATCCTTTCGAATAATCAACACCATGTTCATTCAGATAAATGATCGCTGCAACACCGGAGCCGCTTCCAAGTGTCGCAACACGATAAAAGGAACAGAAAAACATGTTTTCTATTCCCCATTGATAACGAAAATCAGGGTTATACTGTTTTGCCAGCACTGTAGTGATCAGTGCCTCAACAAGACAATATATCCCTGACATCACGCATATACCTGCGAGAACAGACGGTGTCGTTTCTTTTAACTGCTCTAAGATCGGTCCCGCTGTATCCCGGAAGGTATATACGATCGCTCCTATAATTAAAATTACAAATAGCCATTTCAAAAGATTTTTCTGCTTTTTACTAATTGGTCTCGCCTCTTATTTCTTCTTGAAATTTGTGTATCCTTTCTGATGATAAGGATGCTCCTCCCACAGTTTATCCGCAGTCTTCTTCCACTCACATGCATATGACTCACATTTTCCACATAAGTGTTCTACCGGCTCAGCCTCTTCCACATCGGTAGAATGTGCCCCGGTTTCATGTACCATCTTCTGTAATAATTCCGGATTCTCAAGCATTGGACATGGTCTTAACATATTGTCATTGAATGGCTGACCATCCCTGTATGCCATGAATAATGGCTGTTTCAGACATTCCAGCAATGATTTCTCACGGATATTGGCACCGGAGTAGTGGATAAATACGCAAGGCTCAACATCTCCCTTGGGATTGATGTGGCAGTAGTTTCTGCCGCCTGCGATACATCCGCCGACAAACTCACCATCATTCTGGAAGTCCATAACAAAGATTTCTTTTCCGCCTTCTTTTGCACGGACCTCACGGATTCTGTGGTAAATATATTCACGCTGTTCTGCCGTAGGCATCAGTTCCGGAGCTGCCTTCATACCAACCGGCATCAAATGGAAATACCATGCAAAACGGCTGCCATGCTCGATCAGCAGATCGAAGAATTCATCGGAAGTAACTGCGTCCATGTTTTTACGAGTATAGCATACGCTGTTACCAAAAATCAATCCATTTTCATGGAGCAGATCCATTGCATGAAGCACTTTATCGTATACACCGGCTCCTCTACGGAAATCGTTCGCATCTTCGAATCCTTCCAGAGAAATAGATAAGGAAAGGTTTCCGACACGCTTCATCTCGTCACAGAAGGCCTGATCTACCAGCGTTCCGTTTGTATAGCAGTGGAATGCACATTCATTGTGCTTCTCACATAACCTGATAATATCTGCCTTACGTACCAGTGGTTCGCCACCTGTCATCATATAGAAGTAAATACCAAGTTCTTTTCCCTGTGTGACAATGCTGTCCATCTCATCAAATGTCAGGTTTAACTTATTACCATACTCTGCTGCCCAGCATCCGGTGCAATGCAGATTACATGCAGAAGTAGGATCCATTAAGATCAGCCACGGAATGTTACAGTTGTGCACTTCCCTCATCTTACGGATTGTCTTTGTTCCTAAAAATGCAGCCTGAAAACCAAGGTTTAATGCTGTCATTTTAGCAACGTGTGGATCTGTTTCGTCTAAAAGACGGTTTACATATCTCATCCATTTATGATCCGGATTTTTGATCATTGCTCTCGCGCCATCATACGCTTCTTTGCTGAAGTTGTTTCCCATAAATTTCTCTGTAAGGTCAACAATCTGCAGAAGTGCTTTCTCACGATCCTTATTCAGATTTTTTAATGTTGCATCGACTGCGACACCAAATGCTTTTCTTTCCATTGTCTCTACTAAATTGGCCATCTCTTAATCCTCCGTTTTCCACACCAATCAACCTATCTGTCTCTTTTGTATAGATATTTAGGCTCTCACAACTATATTCTCTCTTACTTGTGGAAAGTATATGAAATTTCATGTTTTTTTTAAATATGCAAAAATTTTTCTTTGTCGCATGTCAATATACATTTTCCACTTATTGTCTATCATCTATATACAGAAACCGCCGTATTGAATATAGATATTATGATATGTAGTTTTTAATACTATATGCATTATAACATTGTTTTTTTCAAAGTCAATTTATTTTATCAATCTTTTTGCACAGTTATTATATTTTTCTTAATTATGACTTCTCTGCTTAACAGCTACTGATTTTGTGGGTATAATAAAAATGTACTGAAAATGAAATACTTTTACTTAGGAGATGACTTTATGCCCGGTTACGTGACACATTATATTTTTGGTCGTGATATGTATGAGAAATTGAACGATCCGGTTTTGAAAAACAATTTATATAAAAACAGGGCGGTTTATGCCTTAGGGCATCAGGGACCTGACATTTTTTTCTATTATCTGCCGGCTTACGTACTGCACGGACACAATCTGGGCGACATGGCGCACACCGAAAATACCGGCGCTTTTTATGCCGCACTTTTAGAGAGCCGCAGTATCTTTAAGAATCCGGAAGATCTGCAGATCGCAAATGCTTATTTGGAAGGATTTTTGGGACATTATATATTAGATTCCATCTGCCATCCGTTTATTTATGGCCGCACCCATTATAAGAAAGATGACAGAGGTTATTTTTCCCGCCACGCTTATTTAGAGACCGAGATTGACTCCTCTCTGCTTGAGCTGAAGTACCACAGACGGCGTGCTGACTTCCATATGGAAAATACGATCATGCTGACACCTCGTCAGAAATGGATCGTCGCACGTATGCTCCACTACGCTTACCAGCACACTTACCACGGTCTGTTTGTGAGCCGCTATACGATTTTTATGGCGATTTTTGCAACGCAGCTTGGTTTTCGGATTTTATACGACAGCACCGGACAGAAAAAAGTGCTGTTCCGTTTTGCAGAAAAGCATACACTTGGCTACCCGGTATTTTCACCGTTGATCGCCAACGACTCGCTGTTATTCCGCACTGATCCTTTTAACATGCAGCACAAAAAATGGACGAACCCGTGGGATTCATCCATTTCATCTGTGGAATCTTTCTTCGATCTCTATGGGCGGTCCGAAGAAAAATATCTCCATTGTCTCACTGAATTATCTGCATTGTTAAAGGAACGGATACATTCGCCGAAAGCAGCGCTTCTGACCGAAGAGTTTTTGAAAGACTATGGAAACGCCTCTTTTCACAGTGGTTTAGACTGCACTATTTGAAATATTCTTTTACCTGACCAAGAATGATATTCATCAGTCTTGTTCTTGCCTCAACACTCGCCCATGCGATATGAGGCGTGATGATCAGCTTATTGCTGTCCTTGATCTCACGGAGCGGGTTGTCTGCACTCATCGGCTCGACACACAGCACATCCAGTCCTGCCGCTGCGATCTCATTGTTTTTCAATGCATCTGCCAGATCCTGCTCCACCACGATCGGTCCTCGTCCGAGATTTAAGAAAATCGCAGATTTCTTCATTTTTGCAAAGGCTTCGGCGTTCATCAGATCCTGTGTGTTGGCATCTAACGGCGCATGCACGGATATAATGTCGGAAGTTGTCAGCAAAGTATCAAAATCGGCTCTCTCATACCCCTCCTGGTTATTCTTACCGGAAGTTGAATAGTAAATGACATGGCAGCCAAACATTTTTGCGATATCTGCAACACGTCTGCCGATATTTCCAAGTCCGACAATTCCCCATGTCATGCCGTTTAAGTCATGGAATACGTTCGAGAAATGTGTGAAAATCGTATCTCCGATATATTTTTCTGATTTTACATATTGATCGTAATAGTTCAATTTTTCCAACAGATAAAACAATAACGCAAATGTATGCTGCGCAACGGTCTCTGTGGAATAGCCTGCGACATTGCGCCATTCGATCTGTCTCTTTGCCAGATATTCCTTGTCCAGATTATTGGTACCGGTAGCAGTCACGCAGACCAGTTTCAGGTGATCTGCCCTGCCGATCGTCTGCTCGTTGATCTGTACTTTATTGATAATGACAACATCTGCGTCCTTCGTGCGCTCCCCTGCTTCCTCTGGTGTGGAGAATCCATACTTTACTACTTCTCCCAGCTGGTCAAAACCCGAAAGGTCAATGTCATCTCCAATGGATTTTGCATCTAAAAAAACGATTTTCATCTTTTTGTTTACTCCTTTTATCATTTTCATAAATAGACAATTGTGAAACTCCTTATCACATTCTTTAAATTGTTCGAAATTAACAAAAACATTCAAGACACGCTCTCGCTACGTGTCGCTCGCAGCGGTACTAAGAAGCCAGGCACAACTTATCGTTGTACCAGCCTTCTAAGTACCGGCGGCTCCCCAGTATCTTTCATGTCTTTTGTCAATTTCTCACAATTCAATTTACACTTTCATGAGTTTCGCAATTGTCTATTTTCTATAAATCCTGACACTCCAGATATTTTCTCAGGTCTTTCATTCTATCCTGACCGATGCGTCGGCCCTCCTCATAAAGTTCCCTGAGTTTCTTTGGATCAGACTCTGTACGTCCAACACCGAGTGTCGTCTCCGGTGCGATCACAAAAACTTTTCCCTGCTGCTCAAGCTCATCCAGTTTTTTTACATCCTCATTGTAACGCTCAGCCCTTGTATCCATGGCTTCCACGATTTTGGGATACTTTTTGTAAAGTTTGTCCGTGATCCGGATCGCTTTCTCAGTCGTTTTCACATAACCATGCTCTCTGGTAAGCACGACGATCAGTTTGTCGCAGCCCTCCTCCAAAGCATGCCGGAATGGGATAGAATCTGCGATTCCTCCATCCAGATAATAATGCCTTCCGATTTTGACCGGTTGAAATAAAATTGGAAGGGAACAGCTTGCCACCAGTGTATCTTTCATTTCCACGCTCTGTGGCACTTTCAGATACTCTGCTTTTCCGGTATGGATATTGGTCACACACGCCTCCACGACACCCTTGTATCCTGCAAAAGTTTCGTAGTCAAACGGCAGCAGCTTATTCGGTACTTCGTCAAAAACGAATCCAATGTTATAATAACTCTTCTTTTTGCGGTCAAACAGATATTTCAATCCCATGTACCGCTTATCTGCCATATATTCTTCTAAAATTTTCAGGTTACGTCCCTTCTGTTTTGACAGATACGACACACCAAATGCGATTCCTGCCGAGACACCGATAAAGTAATCCGGCATCAGTTCCTCTTCCAGAAATGCGTCCATCACACCGCAGGAAAATGCTGTCCGGCTCGCACCGCCTTCAAATACCATTCCTAATTTCATTTTTTTCACTTCTTTCTATCTCTCTGTCATACCATGTTGTCTGATTTTTGTTTACTGTTCTGATTCCTTTGGTGCTTCTGCTTCCTCTGCTTTTTTCGGCATTGCATCGCTCTCTGTCACATAAAGCGTCACGCCGCGGATTTCTTTTACCTTCACGATCATGCCGGCCTCAAAAGTTTTTCCATCTTCGTAGGCGCGCGCAGTCCATTCCTGTCCATTTAACACGGCGGTTCCGGTTCCCCTAATATTATCTACCGCCTCTGTCAGGCATACGTTCTTATCCACTGCTGCCTCATAATTTGTTTTCACAAGACGCGGCTTCATATATTTTAATGCCCATGGTCTTGTAAATACAAGCAGGATCACCGACACGACCACAAATGCTGCAAACTGCCATACCGGTCCAAGCCCGGCTGCGTCTACAAGCAATGCCACCACTGCTCCGCCTGCAAACCAGATGGAGGTAAGGCCTACCGTGATGATCTCCACCACTGCAAATATAATAATCAATGCGATCCAGATAATTGCTGCTTCCATAATGATTCTCCTTTTTTGTTATTTTCCTAGTTAGGCAATTGCGAAACTCCTCATAATCTTCTTTAAATTGTTCAAAATTAACAAAAACATTCAAGACACGCTCTCGCTACGTGTCGCTCGCAGCGGTACTAAGAAGCCAGTCACGACTGACAGTCGTTCCTGCCTTCTAAGAACCGGCGGCTCCCCAGTGTCTTTCATGTCTTTTGTCAATTTTTCACAATTCAATTTAGTTTTTTATGAGTTTCGCAATTGTCTATATTTTGATATTACACATTATAAACGATTTATCGGAATTATACTAATTAATTTTATCTTACTGCCGATAAATATTATAGCAGAAGTATGAATATAACGAATTTAAGGATAGAGCATATGTTACTGGAATCAGGTACGAGTGAACAGTAACGAGATTATTCCACGGAGGGAATTATGGCAGCAGTTGCAGGAACCGGCACATCTCTGAGTGCCAGTTATTATCTTAGAAATTTTTATACAGCAAACCGTAACGCAGTCACTTCATCCAAGCGCAAAGAGATGACAGTCGGTACTCTTTCACAGGCGGATGCCACAGCGCTTCACCGTGCAGCGAAGAAGTTACGCAATTTTAATTATGAGGATGACACTACAGACAGTGCCAATATTTACGGAAGCGTCAACGCATTTATACAAGTTTACAATAACACGCTGTCATCCGGAAATAAAACAGATGACGCTTCTTTGAACCGTTACTCCAGATATCTGAAGTCACTTTCCAAAGAACATTCGAGTGAATTGTCCAGGATTGGGATCACCGTTAATTCCGATGGAAGCTTAAGTGCCAATGACAATCTGCTAAAATCAGCCAAAGTTTCCAAAGTCAAAACATTATTTGCTGATGATGCAGAATATATCACAAAGGTAAGCCGTTATTCAAAGAAAATGGCAGAAAAAGCTGACAGTGTTGTGCTAAGCGAAACACTTGGCAGCAATATTGATCTGACTTTATAGAAAAAAGACTGGTGCACGAAGCATGATGAACTATCATCCTCTTCGTGTTCCAGTCTTTTCTTCCTTATATATATTTCATATCGATCGTGACATCATTCCCCTTCACGCAGACCTCTGCCATGCTTCCGCAGACAAGCGGCATCATCGGTGGTCTGTGTCCGATATCCATATCCATAATGATCGGCACTTCGAAATCTTTTAAAATGTCGGTCACTGCATGATAGTGATCGAGTCCCATCATCTCTTCCCCGATACAGCACGGACGTCCGATCAGGAAACCTTTCACATGCTGAAACCATCCCGCATTTTTCATCTGCCACATGGCGCGCCGGATTCCCATCACATTCAGATCGCAGCATTCTAAGAACCAGATGATTCCGTCTTCTTTGTATTTCTCATTGAATTGGTTTACATAATCAAACTGTGTTCCCAGTAAATTTACAAGGCAGTCCACGCAGCCGCCCACAAGGCGTCCTTCCATTGTCACTACGGCATCCGGGTTCTCCGCTCCGGTATATAACACCAGATTTAACGGCTCTGTCGTATTGTAAGGCACATAAGGATTTCCCTCGTCTTTTAAATCGTCTTTTTCCCAGAATGGATAGCTGTGGAGCTTCGTCCTCTTTCCGGTCAGCACTTCCATTGTATCAAAAAGACTCTCATGCCACGGCTCCATGCCAAAAGTTCCTGCGCATGGTCCATACACTGCTGCCGTATCACAGATCGTGCTGAGTAAAAACGTAAAATTCGTATTATCCGAATAACCCATATACCATTTCGGCTCTGCAGACTTGATTTTCTCAAAATCGACAAAATTCATCGTCTCGCACATCATTTCCCCGCCGCCGCAGGAAATGAGAATGTCGTTATCCACACTGCAATAGTAATCCGTCAGCTCTTTTCCACAAGCCTGTGGAGTATTACTGATGCCGATTCCTTCTGCCACATAGCAGTTCGGACCTAAGTCAAGCCCATAACCCATTTTCTGAAATTTTTTCTGCGCATTCAAAAACGCTGTATAATATGGTTCTGTCGCACACCCAAAGGATGGTGCGACAAAACCGATCGTTCCGTTTACCGGCAAAAATTTTGGATATCTCATAAAATTGTCTCCTGTCATTTCATTTTGATCACAATATTCTTTCCTGCAAAGTACGCTTATTATAGCAAATTTTTTATTTCAGGTAAATGGGGACTTAACACGATTGCCCGCATGAAAGCAATTTCATGCGGACAATGGTCAGCGAAATTTATTTTCTTCAAACTTCCTATAAAATTCGGAAGTCAGAATACGTTAAAGAATTTGTTTGTATTATTTGATAAATCCAACCTGTTTGCAGATTTCCTCTGTTGCAGCATCTTTTCTCTTATTAAATTCTACTTTCTGCTGCTCAAACCAGTTATTTCCCTCTGCGTCGATAGATACGATCAGTGGTCCGAACTCTTTGACACGGCAGTTCCAGAGTGTCTCTGGCATTCCAAGGTCTCTCCACTCAGCACGTACAATCTCTTCTACCTCTGTTGCAGCCACAACAGCGTTTCCGGCTGGGAATACACAGTGGATCGCTTTGAACTCTTTACATGCGCGCTCGGTATTCTCTTTCATACCACCTTTTCCGATGATCACTCTGACACCTGTCTCTTTTACGAATTCGTACTCGAATTTTTCCATACGCATGGAAGTTGTAGGACCTACGGAAACCATCTCAAATTTGTCATTCTCTAATGGACGGATAATTGGTCCTGCATGGAAAATCGCATTATTTCTTACATCTACCGGAATTTCTCTTCCTTCTTCTACGACACGGCGGTGTGCTACATCACGGCATGTTGTCATGCTTCCGTTTAAATAAATGATATCGCCGATTTTGATTCCTTCTAAATCCTCTGCTGAAACTGGTGTTGTTAAAATTGTTTTTCCATTGATTCTCTCTACCATTATAATTCCACCCCCGTATGTGTTGTGATTGTATAATTAAGATCTTTATCAAAAATAATGTGTCCTCTTCTGTGGCTCCAGCATCCGACATTGACTGCGACACCAATTGTGGATGGATGACGGGCTGTGTTCTCGATATTAACGCCCATAACAGAATATTTTCCGCCCATTCCCTGAGGTCCAAGGCCAATCTTGTTGATTCCATCCTCAAGCAATGTCTCCATCTTGGCTGCACGCTCGTTCTCATTGTGGGAACCGATCGGACGCATTAATGCTTTCTTGGAAAGTAATGCTGCTGTCTCAACAGAAGTTGCAACACCGACACCCACTAACAATGGAGGACATGCGTTCAAACCATAAGTTGTCATAACATCCATAACGAATTTGGTAACACCTTCGTAACCTTCACCTGGCATTAATACCATTGCTTTTCCTGGAAGGGTACATCCGCCGCCTGCCATGTATGTATAGATTTCACATTTGTCACTGTTTGGTACAATATCCCAGAATACAGTAGGTGTTCCTTTACCAACGTTCTTACCTGTGTTGTACTCATCGAATGTCTCAACACTGTTGTGACGTAATGGCGCTTTAAATGTTGCTTTTACAACAGCTTCTTTCAATAATCCCTCTAACTCATCGATAAGTGGGAACTTTGTTCCGCATTTTACCCAGAACTGTAAAACACCAGTATCCTGGCAGCTTGGACGGTTTAATTCAACCGCAAGACGCTGGTTCTCGAACATGGTATCATAAATTGTTTTGGATAATGGACTGTCCTCTTTGTCTCTTAACTCTGTGAGCTTTGCGATGACATCATCTGGTAATTTTTTTGCTATATGAGCGATGAAATTTGCCATATAGTTGGTAAGCTGTTCTACCTGTTTTTCGTTTGACATAATTCGTTCCTCCTGAAAAATATTATGGATTCTTTTTATAAGTTTTCGGGTGCACTGTGTCATTCACACAATACAGCCATTTTTTATCATCAATATCCGCTTATGGAAAAAACGGATATAAGATTGGCAGTAAGATCATGCTGACGACAGTTGCCACAAGGATCAGCGGCACACCTGCTTTTGCGTAATCTTTGAAAGTATATCCTCCGGCTGTCACAACCATCGTGTTTGCCGGCATACCGATTGGTGTTGCATATGCACAGGAACCTCCGATGACACATGCCATAAGCACTGCTCTTGGATCTGCTCCCATCCCCTGTGCAATGGAAACACAGATTGGAGCCATCAGTGCGGTGGTAGCGGTGTTTGACATAAAGTTTGTCAGTACACAGCAGAGCATAAACACTACAAACGTAAGTATATATGGGGATGGGTTCTCACCGAGAACTCCGATCACTGCTTTTGCGATATCCTCTCCTGCTCCGGTTGTCTGCAATGCAGATGCAAGAGAAAGCGTTCCTCCGAAAAGGAAAATTGTTTTCAGATCAATGGATTTCAGCGCATTTTTCTCACTGATCACTCCGGTTAAGATCAATGCCAGTGCCCCGATACATCCAGTAATACAAAGCTTGATACCAATCTGATCTTCAAAGATCATTCCAAGTAATGTCAGGATCAGAATGATGAGTGACAATGCCTGTTTCCACTTTGGAACATTTGAAAAATCTTTCTGTTCATCATAGCTGCTGTCTGTTCCGCCTGTTTTGTTCGGCAGTAATTTATATCCGAAAAATGCAAAGTAAATAATCCCACAGACTAAAATCGGAAGTCCGACTTTTGCATATTCAAAAAATCCAAATCCCATGTCCATCTCTTCCATAACGGACTGTGCGATAAGATTGCCCGGCGCACCAATCAGGGAAAGGTTACCGCCCATCGCTGCTGCAAATACAAGCGGCATTAAAAGCCTTGATCTTGAATATCCTGACTTTGCTGCAATTCCGATAACTACCGGAATTAAAACTGCTGCTGTTCCTGTGTTGGAAAGCACACCGCTCATCAATCCTACAATAATCATGATCGCAATGATAAGCTGTCTCTCTGTCTTGGCAAAATGTGTAACCACTCCGCCAATCTTATTTGCCATACCTGTTTCAAACAATGCTCCCCCGACAATAAACATTGCCACGAACAAAATGACATTACTGTCGATAAACCCTGCAAATGCTGTTTTCCAGTCTAACACCCCTGTTACGACAAGACCGACACAGATGATCATGGATGTTACCCCAAGTGGAATCTTTTCCCACACAAACATTACAATGGCAAACAATAAAAATAATAACGTTATTGTTGCTGGACTCATATCATTCCTTCTCCCTTCGTCTTTTTGATATTTGATATGTGATAATGTATCCATTTGTTGATTACACAATATAACAAAAAACCGAAGTCGTCAACTGTTTTTGACAACTTCGGCATTTTCTATAATTTTATATTTTCTTTTTTGTGCATTATTTATCAATAACCTCGATTCCGGTTTTGCACGAAAAATATTTTTTTCACATCACTGATAGTAAGTCAGCATATCGTCCCGGCTTCGCATAATATGTGCGTACATTTCTTTTTTGGCGCGCTCACCATCTCCTGCTGCAATTGCGTCCATGATCCTGCCATGTTCCTCGATGGAAATCTTTGCATACTCTTGTTCCGTCACCATATTTCCCATAGACAACCCATTCCATAGTTCTGCGATCATATTTTCCATCTTTTTATTTCCGGCTGCTGCCCAGATTTCACTGTGAAACTCCCGGTTCTGGCTCGCATACTGACTGTAATCTCCATTTTCCAAAGCAGCTTTGGATTCCTCATAAGAATCTCTGATACCGCTGATATCCACACCTTCTTCTGCTGCAAGCCCGGCACACGCACTCTCCAAAATCGCCCGCAGCTGATAATGTTCCCTGATATAAGTGTCTGTAATCCCTAAAACAATTGCGCCCTTGTTCTGCCGCAGCTTAATCAGTCCATCTCTCGCAAGAATCTGAAATGCTTCTCTTACAGGTGTAATCGAGACATTCAGCTGAGTTGCCACACTGTCTAAAGAAAGGATTTCTCCCTCTTTCATCTTTCTTGACAAAATTGCTTTCCGCAGCTCCGATGCTACCTTTTCCTTAGCAGATGGTATTTTTATCGGTTTCAAACCATTCATTTCTCAAAACCTCTTTCTTTTTTCACATTTTCTGTCAGTAATCTATAATATTCCTCCAGTGCGACTTCCATCACGACGGTATCTTTTCTGCAATATGCACTGTGAACAGTTTCAAGTTTATTCCGTCTGAGCTGTTTCTGCTCCGGATCTTTTCCCATTTCTGTCTCTTCCGATGCAAAACGGATATAACAGTCTGCCGATGTCTCTAAAAGCCTGCGGAAAAGTCCGTTTGTGATCGTTCCATAGACAAATTCATGGAACTTCTCTTCTGCATCTTCGCCCTCTGCTGAGTACACCCATTCAAAGGACATCTCTGCAAGGTCTTTTAATGCTTTCTTTTCCACATTTCCGAACATATCAAATATTTCTTCAATATTTCTTTCCGAAAAATCTGCCACCACAACATGGCGGGTTGCAAGTCGCCTTACAAGTCCCTGCTCCTCTAAAATCTGTAGTGCCTCACGGACCGGCATTCTCGAATAGCCAAGTTTCTCTGACAATTCCTCCTGACGAAGCGGCTGTCCTGCCTCCATTCTTCCTGATAAAATCTCATTTTGTATTGCTTCTGCGATATAATCGCAGGTACGTTTGTTTTTCATTTCTTTCTCCTTTTAGTACGTTTCATTTGTACACTGCTCATAGCTTTATATATAATGTATCCAATTTCCCCTTATTTGTAAATAAAAACCTTTTGAAACACAAAAAGGAAGCTGATTTTTCTATAAAAATCAACTTCCCTGCTTTTCTTTTATTTTTCTATCCCTTAATAAAACGGAAACATCAACGGCATTAAAAAAATCGTCATAATCGCAAGAATCACTGCCAGAGGTGTACCACATTTCAAATAGTCTTTCAATGTATATCCGCCCGGTTCAATAATCATGATCTGGCACGGTGCTGCCATCGGCGTCATGATAGAAATGCAGCTTGCGGTGAGTACACCCACAACGGCTGCTCTCGGATCAATCCCAATTTTCATACAGGCCGATACAACAAGTGGAATGAAAATCGTAAGTGTTGCCAGATTCGACATGATCTGGGTAAGTAAAAATGGAATCAGGAAAAATACCGCCATGATCAGATACGGATTCGTTGTATTTCCAATCAGACTGATCATCCAGTCCGCCACGACATCCCCTGCACCTGTAATTTTGATCGCCTCTGATAAGGTCAACACCCCTGCAAATAAAAAGATTGTCGGCTGATGAATGGAATCCAATGCCTCTTTTTCGTTTAAAATTCCACTTAATACAAGCAAAACAGCGCCAATGCATGCAACAATATACATCGGGATTCCGATTACACTTTCAAAAAGCATTGCGAGAATTGTAACCACAATGATGATAATTGCAATCTTTTCCTTTATCGGACTTAATTTTGCAGACTTTCTTCCTGTATGCCCGCCATCTACAAATGTGTTGTTATCAATATCTGGCATTAACTTATATCCAACAAACGTCATATATAAAATTGACACCACAAGCAATGGGATTCTTGCAATTGTAAAATCCCAGATATAAAGCTCATTTGGTGCTCCTGCCTTTGCCATAATATCAATCCATGTGATATTGCTCGCCCCCTGTCCCAAAAAGGTCATCGAAGTCGCAATATTGGCACAGGCCATCGCAGGATACAACAGTTTGCTTCTGCTTGTGCCAATCTCATTTGCAATTCCAACCAGAAGTGAGATCATGATCGCAGCCGTCGCTGTCGCGCTCGTGATACTTGCAAGCAGCGATGAGGCAATACAGGCCAGAAAAATCAGCATTTTCGGATTATCCTTGTAGCGGACAACCAGCTGCTCCGCCTTATCGATCAGACTTGTTTTCGTAAGTCCTGCTCCAATGACAAACATTGCCACAAACATGACCACATTTGTGTTGATAAATCCACTGAATGCCTCCGCAGGTTCCATCACTCCTGTCATGATGAGCGATAGCATAATTCCGGCTGAAATCACGGAAAACGGAATTTTTCCTGTGATAAAAGCAACGATCGTAAGCACTAAAATAAGTAACGTAATTTCTAACGGTGTCATCTGTTCCTCCAACTTTTCTTGAGTATGATAATTTTTTAACAAGTATAACTATCATATTTCAGAAGTGCCAGAAAGTACAGTTCCTTATTTTCACATAATATGTCCTTCAACTACATATTATTATTTCCAGTATATGCTGCTACCGGATTGCTTCACAGATAATCTCATACAGCTTTTCCATCTCCGTTTTTAATACGGTATCTTTCATATAAATCAGGTCAATTTCAATCTGAATCGGTGTATCTCCGATTGATAAAGGTACAATTTCTTTTGAAAACGGGTTATTAAAAATCATATGATCCAACGTGATCATAATTGCTTCATGGTACGCCACACAGGACAATCCCGTTCTTGTCCCACTGATCTGATATACAACATTAGGTTTTAAATGGTAATGTCCATAAATTTCATCTGCGTGCTGCCGAAACGGTGACCCCGGTAAAAGCATGACATTTTCCTCTTTTTCACATGCTTTAAGGTCAACCCATGGATACTGAAATCCTTCCTTCGCCACCGCCAGCGTTGCCAGATGATGATTTTTACCGACTGCCATGACAAACTCACACATTTTAACCGGGCGGTATTCCAGATCAGCATCCTTCTGGTCAATTGTTGCCAGCACCACATCCACCTGCTGTTTTTTCAACAGCTCCATCAGCTCTCCTGTTGAATACTCCTGTAAAATAATTTTTACTGCCGGAAAACTCTCCTGAAACTTTGGAATGATATCTTTTAAAACAAGATCCGAAAAAGAAGGCTGCACACCGATACGTATCATGCCGTGGCTCATACTGGAAAACCGCTCCATCTGAATTGTGATCTCTTTCTGGATTGTTTCGATCTCCTTACATCTGCCCACATAATACTCGCCTGCCGCCGTCAGCACAAAGCGTTTCCCGATCCTGTGAAATAACTGCACATTCAGTTCTTCCTCCCTCGCCTGGACAAACTTACTCAACGCAGAAGGTGTAATATAAAGATTATTCGCTGCTTTCGTAATCCCTCCACATTTTGCAACTTCCAAAATATACTGTACATTCTTATCCATCCAGATATCCTCCCTCTTTTCAGGTTTCTAAAACTTCTCCCGGTAACAATTCGTTGATGCAATGAATGAAATAGAAAAAAAACCTACCACAGTTTCATATGGTAGATTCTTTTCATTACACTACGAAGTCGTACATTTTATGTACTCTGCAAAAGGGTTGTATGAATATGTTTCTAGGAGAAGAATAACATATACAATTGGGTAACTCAAAAGCGTATGCCATGGCACTGGCATCTCTTTCTCTGTTATACTAACGTATAATTCGCGAGAAGTAAAGTTTATATTTTTCAACATTTATGTCGTATAACTACATATTTTTAAAAATACTCTTTGAGGATATTTCATTGCAAAAAAAGAACTGCAGACATCTGTCCACAGTCCTCTTTCTGCCATCGCATTTATTTAGCTGTTTGGATATTTATTGATCATACGCTCGATCAATTCTACTGACTCTTCAATACCGTAGCTTGCACTGTTGATGCATAAATCATAGTTAACAGCATCTCCCCACTTCTTACCGGTATAATCAAAATAATATTTTGCATGCTTTGCATCTAATTTTACCAGAAGGTGTGCTGCCTGTTTATAATTTAAGTTGTGCAGTTCCATCATACGACGTACACGCTGTTCAAAGGAAGCTGTAATAAAAATACTGATATGTGGGATTCGATGGTTTGTAAGTACAACATCCGCACATCTTCCCATTACAATAAAATCTTCCTTCTTTGCCATCTCACAGATCAGATCACTCTGATTGAAGAAAATAGCATCCTGAACTGGAAGTCCATGATATTTCTTGAAATTCTTGAAGAACTTTCCAACACCTGTTTTTTTTGCAATCTTTCCTTTGAGTTCTTCTACATAATTGCTATGATCTTCAATATCTTCTTTCTCTGCATCCATTTTTTTCAAAACCTGATCAAAAATTTCTGCATCATAGTAATTGATCTTCAACTTGTCTGCCAGCGCAAAACCGATATCGGTTCCGGCGCTTCCATGTGTACGTCCAATACAGATGATCAAATGATCATCCGGTGAAAACTTCTGTCTTAAATTGGAAGTATTCAAAGCCGCAAGATTTTCATTGATAATATCAACGCTTCCAAAACTGTCCGGAATCGCTGCAATTTTTTTCAAAATCTCATTGTACTGTGTCATCATTCTGTGATGATCTTCTTTATTCTTAATAGTTCTCGCCATATTGCCGATCAATGCAATATCGCTTCGGATCTCATGCCCCTGTGGTCTTGTGATCAGAAGTCTGGTGATCTCTTCAACGCAGGTTGCCTCATCTCCGGTAAAAGTTCTACCAAGAGAAGAACCTACACACTCATATACCTCTTTATCTAACTGATAGATCTGCTTTGCGATCTCGTAACAATTCTCTCTATTTTTTTCCATGACTCATCATACCTTTCTATCACTGCAATTTTATAAGAAGAATACCAGCATATCAATAAAGAATACAGGTACTAAAATACACAGTGACCAGCCCATATATCCGAAGAAGGATGGCATACGGATACCGTTTTCATCAGAAATAGATTTTACCATAAAGTTTGGCGCATTTCCAATGTAAGTGTTAGCTCCCATAAATACCGCACCACAGGAAATTGCCGTAAGGATCTTTACAGAGATGGTACCAACTGTAGTAACAATACCTGATGTGAATCCAAGTGTTCCTGCTGTTGTGAGGAATACCAGATAGGTTGGTGTGTTATCCAAAAAGCTGGAAAGGAATCCGGTTGCCCAGAACATCTGGTATGGCTCGGTAATTCCAAGGTTAGGTCCCATTGTTTTAAGTAATGCAAGCGCCGGCTGCATTGTGATAAAAATGCCGATAAATAATATTGCAACTTCCTGGATTGCACCCCACGTAAAGTGGTTCTGGGTACGTATCTTCTCGTTTGTTGTCTTGAATGACAGCAGTGCAGCTAAAAGAATAATTGCAATTTCAATCATTGCCGGGAATGTCAATTTCACAGATTTATAAATTGTAATTCCAAGTACGTTTCCGGCTGCATCCTGGAACATTGGCAGACTTGGAAGCGTACCGCTTAAAATAACAGCCACAACGATCGCTACAAGGAAAACTATATTATGTAAACCTTCTACTTTGATATCTACACCCGGTTTGCTGATATCCGGACGTAAACCATTCGCAATATCCTTGCGATACTGTTTCTTATCAATTAAGTAGAAAATGATCAATAATAAAATCATATTGAAAATTAAAATCGGGAACAAGTGTAAGCTCCAGAAGAATGGAACACCACGCATAAATCCCATTAAAAGTGGTGGATCGCCGATAGGTGTCAGACATCCACCCATATTGGAGATCATGAAAATAAAGAATATCATGATCTGTGCTTTGTTTTTTCTCCATGAATTCATCTTGATCATCGGGCGGACAAGCAGCATACTTGCACCGGTTGTACCGATACAGCTCGATAATAAAGTTCCGAATGCTAAAAATAAAGCATTCACAGCAGGAGAACCTGCAAGGTTACCCTCCAGCGTAATATTTCCGGATACACAGAACAGACCGAATAATAAAACGATAAAGGTCAGATAATCATTCACGATACACTCTAACACTGTTTCGGTCGTCTCTCCTGCGCCGTTTAACACGATAGACGGGATAATAAAAAGCAATGACCACACGATCACTGCCAAAGCCTGATGTTTTTCCCACCACTCAGGCTTTACCAATGGCATTACCGCAATGCAGAGCAATAAACCTGCAAACGGAATGCAAAGTAATAAACTGTTCATGTTTTGCACCTCTTCTTTTTTACATATTCAAATTCAAACCCATGTCAATATTATCAGATTTTCCAGAATTTTCAACTTTTTTCTAACTAAAATCCGGTCAAGAACTACATATAAGTAAAACTGTATTTTTTTCTGCTACAAAATGACGGTCGTGTGATATCAATATCTGATGGTTTCCATGCAAAAAGTGGACACTTGTTGGTTCTATTTTAAAAATTGCACAAAAAAGATCGTTACAAAGCTCCTCTGCAACGATCTTTTCAGCAATTTTACCATAAATCTGCCAACTCATAAATCAGCTTTTCTGTTTTTTCCCATCCAAGACAAGGATCTGTGATGGATTTTCCATAGCAGTGTTCGCCAACTTTCTGGGCACCATCCTCAATATAACTCTCGATCATAAGTCCTTTTACCAGATTATGAATCTCTTTTGACACTTTACAACTATGTAATACATCTTTGCTGATACGAATCTGTTCCATAAACTGTTTTCCTGAGTTAGAATGATTGGTATCCACGATGACCGCCGGATTTGCGAGGGTTGTCTGCTGTGATGCGTTGACATCTTCATAATGTTCTAATAAATTCTGCAGATCTTCATAATGATAATTTGGAATATTGCGTCCAAACTTGTCCACATATCCGCGTAAAATAGCGTGTGCATATGGATTTCCGGTTGTTGTCACTTCCCAGCCCCGGTATAAAAACGTATGTCCGTGCTGTGCAGCGATCATGGAATTCATCATAACAGAAATATCCCCGCCTGTCGGATTCTTCATTCCGACCGGAATCCCAACTCCACTTGCAGTCAGACGATGCTGCTGGTCTTCTACGGAACGTGCACCTACTGCCACATAAGACAACAAATCAGACAAATATCTGTGATTCTCCGGGTAGAGCATTTCATCTGCACAGGTAAATCCGGTTTCTTTTACCGCTCTCGTATGCAGTTCCCGGATTGCAATGATTCCTTTTAACATATCCTCTTTTTTCTCCGGATCCGGCTGATGCAACATTCCTTTATATCCAACGCCGATCGTTCTCGGCTTATTGGTATAAATACGGGGAATTATAAAAATTTTATCTTTCACTTTTTCCTGAACCGTTCTCAATCTGGATATATAGTCAATAACAGCATCTTCATTATCTGCGGAGCAGGGACCGATCACTAAAATCAGCCTGTCATCTTTTCCCTCAAAAATATTGCGTATCTCTTCATCTCTCTGGGCTTTCACTGCCACAACTTCTGTACTTACCGGAAACTGCTCTTTCAACTCCTGTGGTGTTGGCAGTTTCCGTAAAAATTCCATCTCCATTTCCATTGGTACATCCTCCATGTGTAACTCCAAGCCTGCATAAAAACTTCTCTGTGCCTGTATCTATCGTCATACACTCTGTGCGATCTACATCTTATGCAGTTTTATTTTCGTACTTCAACGCATTGAAGTATTCCTTTTTTATCATAATAGTTTCACAGGAATCCGTCAAGTGCTAATTCTTGTTCATTACTGGTTTTCATTATTTTCTACTGAGTTTTTCAAATCCTCTGCCAGTAAATAAATATTTTCCAGCACTTTTTTACAATTGGACATCTTCTCCACTGTAATGTCTGCCGTGCGGAGACCCTCGGTGGAAGAAGCTGCTACCTCCTCACCTGTTGCAGACAAATGCGTGATGTTATCTGAGATCACTCCTGTCGCATCCAGTATTTTTTGAATACTCTGTTCTGCAACATCGATATTTCCCATTAAAACTTCCACTGCATTACCAACATCATTAAATTTATCTCTGGTATCATCGATCAGTTGATTCTGCTTCTCTACAGATTCTGCCGCTGTCATGATGCTGTCATTCGCACGTTTTGTATCTTCATTCAATTTCTGGATGATCTCTGTAATATTTGCAGAAGCATCCTTCGTCTGCTCTGAAAGCTGACGGATTTCATCTGCCACGACTGCGAAACCTTTTCCGGCTTCACCGGCTCTTGCTGCTTCAATAGACGCATTCAGGGCAAGCAGATTGGTCTGATTTGAAATGTTAATGATGGAATCGACAAATGTTTTTACTTCCTCCACTTTATCGGTCAGGCTTCTGATCACATCCACCGTCACCTGACTCGCATCTGCAACGTTCACGGCCTGTTCCTTCAATTCACTGACAACACCGGCACCTTCTTTCACATTGTCATTCGTCTTATGTGATGCCTCGATCATTTCTTTGATGCCCTGCTCTGCCTGATCGGTATTCCCCTGAATATCAGAACACATAACCGCCTGTTTCTGGATCGCTTCCGCTGTGCTTTCTGTGCTGTCTGCAATTTCCTGAATGGAACTGTGACTCACATTAATGGATTCCTGCAGACCGTCAAGCATATCCATTGCCTCTCCAAAATGCTTGGAAATATTCTCTGCAACGATGATCATCTTTTTATTACTATCCTTCTGGATATCCGATGCATTTTGAATTTCTGCAAGATTTTCTTTAAAGAAACACTCGAGCAGACGCTCTGCACTATTGCAGGCATATGCGGTCAGCAATAATACAAACAGCCCAATCACATTATTCTGCAGATCTGATCCGTCACCCAGAAAGCATCTGACTAAATGAACTACAATGGAAACCAGCGCAATACCATTTGTCACCATCACAATTTTCTTGTCCAGATAAACCATTGCAACGATCAGCAGCGGCAGACCATATGTCCATGTTCCAACGGTTGTGTTCAATTGGACAATCACGAAATAACCTATCATCATCGACAGTGTCATGATTACCGCACATGTGCGTGTTGTTCTTTTACCAAGATATGCTACAACCGAGATAACGATAACTGCTGCCGCCGTGACTGCCTCCATCACAATCTTTGCCGCATGTCCGCCCTGACTGACGCCCAATGCTAACATAAGGGTAGCTGCTATGTATCCAAAAACAACCACTATTGCAAGCAGTACTCTTTTATTCGCTCTGGAATATTGTTCTTCATTCATATAACTTCCTCTTTTCTGGTTAAAATGTATTTTTCGTGCTATGCCCTATTATACTACAATGTATTTTGCTTATCTACATTTTTTGTATATTTTGCATAACTTTGGAATAATTATACGTAAACAAATCATTATTTTGACAGTTAAATATTGTTTAGATTCATTACAATTCCTGCTTTTTTCACGCAAAAATAGCGGTAAACCATGAAGTTACTGGCTTAACCGCTATTTTAAACCGATGAGACATCGGGGATTCGAACCCCGGACAACTTGATTAAAAGTCAAGTGCTCTACCAACTGAGCTAATATCCCATATTAAGCTGGGCTAGCAGGATTCGAACCTGCGAATGCTGGAATCAAAATCCAGTGCCTTACCGCTTGGCGATAGCCCAACAAAGAAATTTGCTGCACCTATCGCAACATTTTAACAACAAAACCAACGTTTTATTGTAAGGGTGGATACAGGGATTCGAACCCTGGGCCTCCAGAGCCACAATCTGGCGCGCTAACCAACTGCGCTATACCCACCATAAAAGACTGCAAGCAACTCTGTTGCCGATGCCTAAATCCTTGTGTCTTCTTATTCCTAAAAAGGAAATGTGCTCGAAGGGATTCGAACCCCCGACCCACGGCTTAGAAGGCCGTTGCTCTATCCAGCTGAGCTACGAACACATTTGCTCACATTCACCAAATTGGCAAATGGAAAGCGGGTGATGGGAATCGAACCCACGTATCCAGCTTGGAAGGCTGGTGTTCTACCATTGAACTACACCCGCATATCAGTCGGGGTGACAGGATTCGAACCTGCGACCTCCTGGTCCCAAACCAGGCGCTCTAGCCAAGCTGAGCCACACCCCGAAGGATAATCTCCAATGCTTTTCACCTCTTGAGAAGCTTTGTTTTGTCTCTCAATCCGTGACGCAAGAGTTATTATATAAGAGCGCAAAGAAAATGTCAACACTTTTTTTACATTTTTTTCAACTTTTTTCTAATTGCCCGAATCCCTGATTTTTCGAGGTCTTTGCGCCTATAAATACTCAATTTCAAACGTTGCCTCTCCTTTTTTATCAAGATCCATAATAATATAAGATGGTCTTTTTCCTTCCTGCCTCGGATAAGAAAGGCTGCCCGGATTTAGCGCAATGACATCCTTATGATAATCGATGATCGGACGATGGGTATGCCCAAACATAACGATATCACATCCTCTTCCTTCTGCTTCGCGCTCAATATCTTCAATCCCGGTATTAACATAATAGTAATGTCCATGAGTAATAAGCACTTTATACTTTCCGATCTGCAGCTCTTTTTCCCGTGGCAGTGAGGAAAAAAAGTCGTTATTCCCCGCCACCACTTCCACAGGGCACCCTGCCTGCTCTGCGATATAATCCTCATACCCCTCAGCATCACCAAGATGGATCAAAAGATCAACCGGGCACTCCCGCTCTAACACTTTTAAAAGATTTTCATGTTTTCTATGGGTATCACTGATGATTAATATTTTCATAGGTTTTCCTTCGCAAGTTTCTCTTTCATGGCACGCAGTGCTTTTCCCCGGTGACTGATCTCATTTTTCTGTTCTTCTGAAAGTTCTGCCGTTGTACATCCGTATTTTTCCACGCAAAAAATTGGATCATAACCAAATCCATTCTCTCCTGCAATTTTATCCCCGATATAGCCTTCCATGGTCTCTCTTGTCACAAATTCCCTTCCGTCCGGCAGCACCGCTGCAATGGAACAGACGAAACGGGCTGTTCGCTCCTCCTTCGGAACACCTGCCAGAAGGTCTAAAATCGCCTGATTTTTAATATCATAAGATATATCCTCGCCGATAAAACGTGCAGAATAAATCCCCGGCTTTTTGTGCAGGTAATCCACTTCCAGCCCGGAATCATCTGCCATCACGATCGCCCCCGGTGCCTCCTTAGACACTGCTCTTGCCTTAATGAGTGCATTCTCCTCAAATGTCTTTCCATCTTCTACAATATCCAGTTTGATTCCTGCCTCTTTCATGGATAAAAGTTCCACATCCAGATCTGCCATAATGTCTCTGATCTCTCGCATTTTTCCTGCGTTTCCTGTTGCAAAAATAATTTTTGTCATCTTTTTAATATCCTTTCGCAAATGCATCCAGAACAGCGTCATAAACGCCTTCTGCCGCTTTTTTCTGATAATCGGTACTGTTAAGAAGATTAAGTTCCTCCTGATTTGTCATAAATCCGACTTCGATCAATGCTACCGGAACGTCACTGGTTCGAATGATATAAATCTCATCGCCTTCCACAAGCCCCTTATCCCTGCTCTCCAGCGCCTCCGTCACATGATCCAGACAAATCTGCGCAAATGCCTTACTTCCCAACTCTTTCGTATCTGACTCACTGTACATCACCTGTGTACCGTGTGTCGAGGACATCCGCCCGCTTTTCGTTGAATTATTATGTATACTGATGAACAGATCTGCCTGAGACTTATTCGCCAGTTGTACCCTCTGGTCAAAAGTCGGGTTGCTGTCATCCGTTCTTGTATAGTAAACACCGATATTCTCATCGCTGTTATCAAAAATCACTTTCAGCTGCAGCACAATTCCAAGGTCAATATCTTTTTCGTTGATTCCCTGTTTCGTTGCTCCCGGCGCTCTTCCACCATGCCCGGCATCCACAACCACGACTTTGTCATAGACTTCATGCGGCGTCAGAAAATCAAAATAGTAATAATTATCATCATAATCCATATCCAGTTCATAAACCTGATCCATCGTGATCTCGATCAGTCCACTGCTTCCCTTGCTCACTGCATAAGAAAGATTATCAATATGGTTGCTGCTTCCTGTCAATGGATCATTCTCAAAATAACTGACCTCTGTCTGCGGCAATTCGATACGGACAGTTTGTGTCACATAGTCATTTGAGATTGTGATATCACTCCCCTTTACTCCCGCCGGAAGCTTCAGACGCAATTGTCTCTGTTCCGTGTCATCTGCCATTTCTGTATTTTTAATTGTAAGATCACTCATTGTAATCTTCTGTTCTGCAAGTTCTGCCTCTGCGATCCGCTCCTCCTCACGCTCCACTGCCCATGTGTGGATTGCCGGAAGTTTCGGCAATAACACACACACTATGATCATGAGAAGAACCGCTGTCACGGTTGCAAACTTCATTGCTTTCTCTTCCACGTAACCCCCTGTTAACGGTCATTACTAAATGCTTTGATACAAATATTACAATTCTCCACATTTTTTACATTTTCCCACTCAAAACCATTGGCACTGACATAACCTTCGCCGTCATCTAAGACGACATCGGCCGTGGCATCATCCGCCTCATACTCAATGGCAAGCGGATGTACTGCATCCGGTGTACTGATAAATAATACCACCGCGTACCGCTCTCCTGCATCCAGTGCAATTTGTTTGTCAAATGGGATTGTATAATAACCTGCATTACTCAATTTTCCTGATGCTACCGGTGTCATATTACTCAAAGATGATTCATCTTCAAAATTTTTCACAACATAAAGCTGATACTCCGAATCTTTTCCTGTGGCATAAAAGCTCGCAGCCGTAAGATTCTGATTGGATTCCGCAGTATAAACATTTGCACCGTAAATGCTCTCTTTGTTATAGCCGAGCTGTCCTACCCAACCGCAGAGATCACTCTGATAAATGTGATCGTAGTTATCACTGTCCTCAATTCCTGTATACACGACATTGTGGGTACCAATATTCGTATCATAGTAAGAAATATAAAAAATCCCGCCATCACCGAATTCGCTTCCCCAGCTGTTCTGACAGATAAATGCTCCGTCCCCCTCAAGATCAACGGAAAAATTATCCTTGGAATAACTGTCGTCCCAGCCGATGATCACAACATCATGGTTTGGTTTTTCCGTACCGATATAGCAGTACGAACTTGTTCTGCGGTCATAATAAGGTGATTTCGACTGTGAACTTTTTAACGAGTTATAAATCGAAGTCTGCACGCCACCGTATTTAAATACTGCTTCCTTTATCTTCTCATAATCTTTTCCATCGATGATCTGCATCTCCTGCACATGCTTTACAGCCGTAAGATCCGGGTTTGTTTTGTTATCTCCATACGGATCATCCTTTTCGAATACCGGTCCTTTCCATGACGCAAGATATGCCATTCCCATCGTGTACTCACCACCATCGTCCTGCGCCAGATGAAACCCATTATTCAATGTCATATGATCCACCGAAAACTGATAATCCTGCTCCGGTAAAAGAACGGATTCCATCGCACTCAACGCTGCAAAAGACCAGCAGGTTCCATACGTTCCCTGATTGCGGATAGCAGAAACCCTCGCTCTGTCCCGCAGATCGTACTTTGTCGGAATGATCGTTGCACTCTCCGACACATCTGCTGCCTGTGCCTTATTTTCCTGAATATTCCACGTATAGGAATAGTCCAGATAATTGGACAGGTCATTCAGACTCACATAATACTCTTTGTTCTTTTTGATCAGCGGGGAAACCACTTTTTCCTTCTTTCCATTGACCTCTATCATATCGTCATTCAGAGAAAAAGAAAGCTCACTGTTATGCTTCTCTACCAGAAGTGTATCCTCATTATAAATATGTGCGCTGCAGTTTAATGCATCCCGTAAAATAGAGACCGGAACCATGATGTCCAGATTCGAATCCATGAAAAACTGATACTTCTCATTCGTGTATTCTTTATTGTCGATCACAACTGAGAGCAGTCCTTCGTTAACGCTCTGAGCGATCAGAGGATTCCAGGTTTCCTCCTCAAGCTGCGCCCCGCGGAAACGGTTCACAGTCTGATACTGTTCGCCAAAATTATTAAATTTTATCAAAAGTGCAACTGCCAGCACACCCGTGAAGGCAATATAACGCTTCGAATACTTCATGTACCCTTAAATCTCCTTAATTGCGTTTTTTAGGAGGCTTCGGTCCTAAAAACTGGTAAAAATAAGTCTTTAACATACCGTTATAAATCTTGCGGTTTTTATCCGCTTTTCTTCCAATATACTTTTCTGTATCAGTATAGCTTGTGATCAGAAACATCGACCAGGAATCCAGTCTCTGGTATGCCTGCCCAATCTGTGTATACAATTCCGGCAGATCTGCCTTATCCTCAAGACGCTCTCCATACGGTGGATTTGTGATGATGAAGCCATATTTTTTCGGATGGCTTAAATCTGCAACCGCTCTCTGCTGAAAATGGATCATGTGTTCCACTCCCGCACGCTTCGCATTTTCCCTTGCTGCTTTGATCACATCTCCATCAATGTCATATCCCTGAATATCTACTTTCACAGTAGTGTCGATCATATCCTCTGCCTCTTTCACACACTCATACCAGAGTTTGCGGTCAATCAGGTTTGTCCATTCCTCTGCTGTAAAATCACGGTTCATTCCCGGTGCGACATTCGCTGCGATCATTGCTGCCTCGATTGGGAAGGTACCACTTCCACAAAATGGATCGACCAGAATCCGATCCTTTCTCCAAGGGGTTAACATAATTAAAGAAGCTGCAAGAGTTTCCGTCAATGGAGCCTTACTCGTCATCGTTCTGTATCCACGTTTATGTAAAGAATCACCGGATGTATCCAGCGCCACCGTCACTTCGTCCTTCAGTAAAAAAATACGGACCGGATAAGCTGCTCCATCTTCTTTGAACCATTCCTTGTGATATTTCTGTTTCATGCGCTCCACCATTGCTTTTTTGGCAATGGACTGGATATCGGATGGACTGAACAACTTGCTGTTGATAGAAGACGCTTTTTTCACCCAGAACTTTCCATCCTCCGGAATATATTCTTCCCACGGAAGGTTCTTGATTCCCTGGAAAAGTTCTTCAAAAGTCGTTGCCTTAAACCTTCCGACCTGGATCATAACACGTTCTGCCGTACGTAGAAAAATGTTGGCACGGCAGATTGCTTCCTCATCACCTTCAAATGTCACTCTGCCATCTTCTACTTTTGTGATCTCATAGCCAAGATCATATATTTCTCTTTTTAAAACTGCCTCTAACCCAAAGTGGCAAGGCACAAGTAAATCAAATGTTCTCACTGAAATCTCCTCTAAAAATAAGTCTAAAAACCTATTCTTATATTATCTGTTCTATTTTGAACTGTCAATTGCAAAAATATTTCCATGAGAAATGGTTCTGCCCGTCTAACGCCTTATCTGCTCCTGCATTGCATTTGCACCGCCAATCACAGTATAAACCTCATACCCTTCTTTTCCCAGCTTGCGCGCTGCAAGAAGACTTGTACTCCCATACTCACAGTATAAAAGCAGCGGCCGGTACTTTGAAAAACGACAGCACCAGCTGTCCTCATCACTGTACGGGATATTTACCGCACCCGGATAGTGATATTTTCTGTATTCCTGAGGTTCTCTGATATCAACTACACGCACCCTCTTTTGAAAACAAATATTCTGGATATCTCTTGGATAAATGGTATAAAATGCCATATTTCCCCCTTTATAACAAGAAACAGATTACAGTGTGATCTGTAATCTGTCTCTGATTCTTTCCTTATTACATATTATGCAATGATTTGTTTTCCGTGCTGCTACTCTTCGTGATGGCAGTCAGAAGTTTTGTTTGTGGATTTGTTTGTGGACTTATTTGTTGACTTATTGGCAGATTTGTTCTGACCACTCTTGTTCTGTCCATTGCTGTTCTCATAACTGTTCTGCTCGTAGCTGTTTTCACTCTTGTTTGTACCATCCATGTTCTTTGCCATGATAAAATGTCCTCCTGTTTTGTGTACAAAATTTTCTTCTTTTTCTGCATGTAAAATTACTTTGTCACATGCATTTTTATTATTTGAAGAATCACACAAAATATACATTTTTTAAATTGCTTTTTAAATATAGATAGGATATACTAACGTTGTGATACGAAAACGTATCATAGTTATACCCCTTATTAATTATTTATACTCCCCTCAGAAAAAGCCAGATGCGGTTGCATTTGGCTTTTTCTATTGATATTTCACACACAAAAAATCCATCGGAAAAGTTTATATCTTTTTTCCGATGGATTTTTCTACAGCTGATAATATAATAAATTATCTCTTAAATCCTGATTTAATTCTCCGCCAGCACGCTTATACTTGTCGTAAACGGCAAGAATACGTTTCACACTTCTGGAACTCTGGATATCATATCGGTTCAGAAGTTCCTGATACATTGGGTTTGCCTTCAATTCATTTCGAAGTTCTTTCGAGAACGGACAATAAGTCATCAGTATCTGTCTGGAAACCTTGTTCAGACGATAGCTTCCTCTTGACTCATATTTGATCCAGTTCTGGTAATCCTTTACAAAAACTTCCCTGTAATTATTCTTTGCGCGGAACAATGCATTTTTCAGCTTTTCTTTTGCATCAGCAGACAATTCAAAATTTTTACGGTAAAACTGCATATAATCGCAATACTCCGCCGTCAGGGATTTTTCACGGATATCATTCCAATGTACACCCTGGATCTTTCTGCAGATTTCCCAACGATATCTACCCATAGTCTCGATCATCATATCTTCAAGATCTACCGCAGTAAAAACAGGGAACATAAAACGTGCTGAAGTGTCGCGCTTCACTCCCGCTGTCTCCTGCCACATCATTGCCTTGGTTCCCGCATTTGGCATAAGAATAATATCCGGCAATACCTCTTTCATAATATTCTCATGGTTAATTCCTTTGTCCGGATCTGAAAATAATACTTCTCTGTAAAAAACAGAAAAATCGATCTTACGGATCTGATTGATAACTTCCTCTAACCGCTCTGCTGTCACAAGCATCTTTTCTACAGAGTTGATCAGATCATACTCTCCTAAAATCGGACAGAATGTTGTTATTTTTCCATAAGTTGCACGGTTTCCAGAGGTAAACATGTTCTGAATCTCATATTTTACTTTCAGCTCCCGGTTATCCTGAAGTTGTTTCATCTGTGCTTCCGTAATCTTCTTTGTTTTCAGTTTTTCTAATAAATACTGGCTATAATCCAGATCAAATTCATTCTTGGAAGGCTCTTTCCGTCCTTCATAAATTGCCTTCAGCCACTCATACATGGTATACACATGCTCTGAATTGCATAGATCCAAATGTTCTGTCAGATCGTACAATGCATTGGCATTATCCTCACCAACCATCTGCACATCCATAAAGCCAAAATTGAGGAACATTTCCAGAATTGGCGTTATCTGCCCCTCTTCCTGCATTGCGCGCATAAATACCTTATAATATACATCATAAAAAACAGGCGTCAGCTGTTTTCTGATGCGGTATGCCTCATCATCCGTTGATAGCATATCCGGCAGTTCCCGGTATTCCCTGATCTTATTGCGTACATCCTCGATCTGTGATTCATCAAATCCCGCATAGGTAAGAATATGTTCTAAGCAGTCTTCGCTTTCTTCCTCATCGCTCTCAAACTCTTCTTCGTCTTCGCCAAAAACTCCAACAGATGCCACTTCCTCTAACCCATTGCTTCCAAATTCATAATTCTGGTATTCACTCCAGCGGTAATCAATGACTCTCTGATCATAAATCTTTAATTTTTCTACCAGTTCAATGATCAGTTTCACTTCTTTATTGATTGGTTCTAATTCTTCATGATTCAGCCCTGCGCGAATCGCCAGATCAAAGAATAACTGAAAAATATCTTTTCCGGATTCACTGATCAGCAGATCCTTATTATATAGAAGATACGCAACCATCTCACTGATTCCCTGCGCAACTCTTCGCATCTGTGCAGAAGCCTCCATAATTGCACCAACGCACAGACTATCATCCTTTTCCAGCAGATTCAGATATTCTTCCAGATAATTTGTCACCAGACTACTGCTGTTGTCCATCTCCCATTTTTCCGCTTTATGACGCATTTCCAGAGAATGGAAATAATCCATTTTAGAAAAAGGCTGTTCTTCTAACTGATACTGGTTACAGATTGTTTTATAGTCATTATAAAACGTCTCTATAAACGTATGAAACTGTTTGCATCTCACTTCCAGACCAGCGTATACCTGGAGCATCTGCTGTCTCTGCTCAATCGCTGCCTTCAAAAAATATCTTCGGATCTTTGCATCATTTGACAAAATCCCCTGCAGATCCTCCGACGATTCACATGGAAAAACAGCCAGTGCACTGTCCTCCGCTGCGATATAATCACAAAGGAATCTGTCATTCTCCAGAATACCAACAATGCCATTCTGTTTCAATTCCAGTTCAACAAATGCATACTTCTGGATAACAGAGCCCTCCTGTATAAAATACCATTCTTTTACTTTGTCATTCTTTTTTGCAACAATCTGACCTTTTTGTACTTTCAATACTTCCATGCAATCTACCTGCCACTTTCTTATCTATTCACGATTTCCAGTTTTTCTGATAATCTCATCTAAAATACAGTTTGCAGCATCCTGCTTACTCATTAACAATTTCCGCACATATCCATGGAGAACCCACATAAATACTTTTTCTTAACTATTATATCGTTTTCTGTGACGTTTGTCGCTACTTTTTTAACATTTCCTGCGCAGCAATATTTTTGGAAGCTTCTGTTCATTCATACTTCATTCCATTGACGCTTCTCGGATGCATTTCCTTTTTGCCTTGCAGAAGGAATCTGCTCACTCCTGTGTTATTTTATGCTATTCTCCGCTTTGCTCTGAATTTTAAATATTTCATATTCCTGATAAACAAGCAGTCAGCTTCATAAAATGCAAGTCCGGCTGCGACCGTTACCAAAATATTAAATGGAAGTGCAATATACCATGTACTTGCCATAATTCTACCACCAAGTTCAAAATGATAATATACCATCTGTACCAGAAAAATATGATATGACGCCTGTCCGATCCATGTCAACGTATTTCCGATAACTCCCGGTAATTTTATATGATAAAATCTTCTGAACAATAAAATAATAATCGGAAAAATATAAAATGCAATCGGCATCGCTGTTGTTTTCCAATAACCAAACAAAATGATGTCCCAATTAAATCCAAACACTGCGACAATATACCCCAGTCCGATCAAAAACATACTGATCAGCTGATACTTTTTCACTCTGTGTTCCGGATATAAATAGAGGTAACAGCCAAACGCGATCAAAAGTAAATATCGTCCAATGTTCAGGCGATAATAGTATTTATCCATATCAAATATTTTTACACCGATCTCGAACAATAAATTTGCTGCGCCTGACAATGCGATTCCCAGTCTGGCATTTTTCTCTACCAGCTTATATATAATAGGAAAGATTACCAATAACTGGATCATGATAGGCACATAATAACTACCGGGACCATATGCTCCTAAAAGGAAAATCCGTGGTGGATTAATATGCTTGTCCTCGATCACTAAAAGAACAATTTCAATGAGACACACTGTAAAAAATGGCACAAGAAAACGGATCAATTTGGGTTTTATCATCTCCCATGCATACATTTTCTTTAAATTTCCACCTGTCTTTTTCCGATTTGACATAGCAAAATTATAACCGCTAATAATCATAAAAACAGGAACTGCCATATTGATCAGCATTGTAAAAAATGGAGAATCCTTATCTGCCCAATCATAATGTGTAATAATTACCATAATAACACAAATGGCCTTCAGGTAGTCCAAAAAATCGATACGTTTCTTTATTTCTTTTACTTCACTCATATGTTTTAACCACTATCCTCATTATTCTGTTGCATAAGGAAAGTCCTTGAAAATAAATTTCAAGGACTTAGATACGTGCGCGAGAAGATTCGAACTCCCGACACCTTGGTCCGTAGCCAAGTGCTCTATCCAGCTGAGCTACGCACACATATTCTATTAACTTCTTCTCATCTATTATAACACTCTTGTCAAGTGCCCTTTCGATGAATGCCGGCGACCGGAATCGAACCGGTACTGTATCGCTACAACAGGATTTTAAGT